>Ga0074195_1000208_pt1 | contig 139331 bp, 92 predicted proteins | sample EPASupsiteHSE623_FD_64525 | JGI IMG/M metagenome (GOLD analysis project Ga0074195, IMG submission 64525) | Bioremediated contaminated groundwater from EPA Superfund site, New Mexico - Sample HSE6-23 | ecosystem: Environmental > Aquatic > Deep subsurface > Groundwater > Contaminated ...
ATAATTTTGCCTTTTCAGTACCCGTAATTTCAGTTTTAACCTTTTCCGACACTTTCGTATTTTTCAGTGTCAGTTGTGTAAACTGGCGCTCAACGCCCGGACGATCTTCCTTCAATACATACCCGCGGTTCTGAATTGTCGTGATAATCGGAGCGTAAGTGGATGGTCTCCCTATTCCCTGCTCTTCCAGTTTCTTGACAAGACTGGCCTCGGTATATCGTGCAGGCTTCTGACTAAAACGTTCGGTTGCCTGGATCGATTCAGCCCTTAATTCCTGATTGACATTCACCGCCGGAAGCAATGCTTTTGAGTCACCGTTTTCTTCTTCATTATCAGACGACTCCATGTACACCTTCAGAAATCCATCGAATTTGATGACCTCACCGACAGCCTGGAAAAGCTCGGGGGAATTGGAGATTTTAATCGTGATGGTTGTTCGTTCCAGTTCTGCATCGGCCATTTGGGAAGCGATCGTGCGTTTCCAGATCAGATCGTACAATCTTTTCTCCTGTGCGCTGCCACTGATCTCCTCATGGTCGATGTATGTGGGTCGGATCGCTTCGTGCGCTTCCTGAGCACCTTTCGACTTGGTTTTATATTGTCTCGTTTTCAGGTAGGCTTCGCCATGTAAACTGAGAACTTTACTTTTAGCCGTATTGATCGCCAGTGACGACAAATTAACCGAATCGGTACGCATGTAGGTGATTTTTCCTTCTTCGTACAAACGCTGGGCAACCGACATGGTTTGTGAAACCGAAAAGCCCAGCTTCCTGCTGGCTTCCTGTTGCAGGGTCGAAGTCGTAAACGGGGCTGCAGGCGACCGCTTTGACGGTTTGGTTACAATATCAGAAATGGTAAACCCGGCCGAACTGCATTTTTCCAAAAATTTTTCCGCATCGTCTTTGTTTTCAAACCGGTTATTGAGTTCAGCCTTTAATTCGACCACATTCCCGTTGGCATCAGGCACCAAAAAGACGGCCGTAACACGAAAAGCCGACTGGCTTTGAAAATTGATGATCTCACGCTCCCGCTCAACGATCAGACGAACAGCCACCGACTGTACACGTCCTGCTGAAAGTGAAGGCTTAACTTTCTTCCACAAAACAGGCGATACCTCGAACCCAACGATCCGGTCCAGAACCCGCCGCGCCTGCTGGGCATTCACCAGGTTAATGTCAATCGGCCTCGGATGTTTAACGGCATTGAGAATCGCATCCTGGGTAATTTCATGGAAAACAATACGTCTGGTCTTTTCAGGATCCAGTTTCAGAACCTCTTTCAGATGCCATGCAATGGCTTCTCCTTCGCGGTCCTCGTCAGACGCGATCCATACCGTCTGCGCTTCTTTTGCCTGTTTCTTCAGTTCTGCGACAATTTTTTTCTTGTCAGGCGAAACAACATATTTGGGAGCGAAATTATTTTCGATATCAATCCCGAAATCTTTCTTCTCGAGGTCTCTGATATGCCCCATGCTGGAAGTAACAGTAAATTCCTTTCCTAAAAACTTCCCGATCGTTTTTGCTTTTGCCGGAGACTCAACAATAACCAGATTCTCACTCATAAAACCTCCTGTCTAGTAAAATTTTTTGCAAATAAAGGAAAATGTAAGACGAACTTCAAATTTTAAAGGGATAAATTTCCAAAACATATTTCTTTGAAAATGATTATTTTATTAATATTACACTACAATTATTCCAGTCTAACCTATTCCGGAAGCCGGATCGTGATTCTAATTACCTTTTTTACAGGAATGGATAATTTTTAATCGTTTCGCTATCTTTGCGCCGGGAACGTTTCGATTAAGCGAGAAAAAATCAAAAACTGAATATGGAACAAGAAAAAAATAATTTCAAAAAATATATCCGTGGATTTTGGGGAATTTACATCCTTGGGATTGTCCTGGTCTTTATTCTTTTCTTTTTCATTGCCAAAGGAATATTTGGAGAAATGCCGACCTTCGAAGAGCTTGAAAACCCGCAAAGCCGGCTGGCCTCAGAAGTGATCTCCCGAAACGGCGTAGTTTTAGGACGGTATTTTCTTTCTGAAAACCGGACATTCGTTTCATATGACCAACTGCCTGATGAATTGATTAACGCGCTGATTGCAACTGAAGATGCCCGCTTTTACAAGCACTCCGGAATTGATTTACGCGGTTTGTTCCGGGTTTTAAAAGGAGTTATGACCGGCGACAGGGACTCGGGAGGCGGCAGCACGATCAGCCAGCAGCTTGCCAAAATGCTATTTCCCCGTGATCATCTCGAGAACAAGCTGGAACTGGTACTGCGTAAATTCAAGGAATGGGTGATCGCGGTTAAGCTCGAAAAGAGTTATACCAAGGAAGAGATCCTGACCATGTATCTCAACAAGTATGACTTCCTCAACCTGGCCGTGGGAATCAAATCAGCCGCCCGTATCTACTTTAATACAGTGCCCGATTCACTGAAATTGCACCAGAGCGCGATGCTCATCGGGATGGCAAAAAATTCATCGCTGTACAATCCTGTCCGCAGGCCCGAGCTAACCCTGCAACGAAGAAATGTGGTACTGAGCCAGATGAAAAAATACGGCTACATCACCAGGGAGCAATATGAAGCCGCTGCGGCCCTTCCGCTTGATCTGGACTATCACAAGGAAGATTTCAAAAGCGGGCTGGCGCCTTATTTCAGGGAATATCTTCGCAAAACAATGGGCGCCGGTAAGCCTGACCGTTCCCGGTATGGTGCCTGGCAGATGCAAAAATATAAAGATGATTCCATCGCATGGGAAACCAATCCATTGTACGGGTGGTGTAAAAAAAATCTAAAGCCCGATGGAACCAACTACGATCTGTATGAAGACGGGCTTCGCATCTATACAACAATCGATTCACGCATGCAGGAATATGCAGAACAAGCCGTCGAGGATCACCTGAGACTGGACCTGCAGCCCGCTTTTAGCAAACGGACCGGCAAGCTCAATAATCCGCCCTTCTCGAACGACATGAATGCAGGCGAGGTGAACAGCCTGCTCGACCTGAGCATGCGCCAGAGCGATCGGTACCGTACCCTCAGGCAGGCAGGATTAAGCTCAGACAAAATCCGTAAAAATTTCAATACGCCGGTAGAAATGACTGTCTTCTCCTGGAGCGGTGAAAAGGATACCGTCATGACACCTTTCGACTCCATCAGGTATTCCCTGACCTTCCTCCGCTCTTCATTCCTGGCTATGGATATTCCCACCGGTGAAGTTCGTGCATACGTCGGCGGCCCGAACTACAAGTATTTCATGTACGATATGGCCACCGGCGGCAGGCGGCAGGTTGGATCGACCGTTAAGCCGTTTCTTTACACCCTGGCCATGCAGAATGGCTTATCGCCATGCACCAAGGTTCCCAACGTAAAACAACAGTTCATCATGCCCGATGGAAAAATCTGGGAGGCCAGAAATTCCAGTTCCACAGACATGGACGGGAAAATGGTCACCCTGAAATGGGGACTTGCAAATTCAGTAAATCAAATCTCCGCCTGGGTCATGAAACAGTTTAACCCACTGTCTATGGTCGAGGTCATGCGGAAACTGGGTATCGCGAGCGTCATTGATCCGGTTCCTTCCCTGTTCCTGGGAACGCCCGATATTTCCCTCTATGAAATGGTGGGGGCATACGGTACTTATGCCAATAAAGGGGTGTATACAACTCCCTTTTTTGTTACGCGGATAGAGGATAAGCACGGGAATTTAATTTCAACCTTTCAGCCCGAACGCCATGATGCCATTGATGAACAAACAGCCTACCTGATGATCAACCTGCTGCAGGGCGTTATTGACAGGGGAACAGGGATCCGCTTACGCTTCAATGAGGTTTACGGAAAATTTGAAGGCCCCATCGCCGGTAAAACCGGAACAACCCAAAATCATTCGGATGGCTGGTTTATGGGAGTGACCCCTCAACTGGCTGCGGGAGCGTGGACCGGTGCTGAGCTCCGGAGCATCCACTTTAACGTCATCAGTCTTGGGCAGGGATCCAATATGGCCTTACCGATCTGGGGCAGATTTATGAAAAAGGTGTATGCTGACAAAACGCTGGAATACAAACCGGATCATGCATTTGAAAAACCGGAGAATTTCATGATCGATCTGGATTGTGACGACGCAGCGGAAAACAGACAGGCACCGTCAGACTTCGAAGATTTCTTTTAGATCACAGACGCAAGAATAAGCTACCCGTTGCTCACTGCTCACGATTCATCCAGGAACCGTTTGGTCAGATCCTGATAACTATCGATCCGGCGGTCTCTGAAGAATGGCCAGATCCGGCGTACATGCTCCGAACGCCCGATATCCGCTTTCACGATCAGGTTCTGTTCAGCGTGGCTGCTCGCTTTTGCCAGCACTTCACCCTGAGGACCACTGACAAAGCTGGACCCCCAGAACCGGATCCCTTTTGAATCGTCTGCCGGATCAGCTTCGAAGCCAACACGGTTCACGCTCACGACCGAGATCCCGTTGGCTACAGCATGTGACCGCTGGATCGTGATCCATGCTTCCTGCTGCCGGTCTTTTTCTTCTTTTTCGTCATCCTGATCCCAGCCAATTGCCGTAGGATAAATTAAGAGTTCTGCCCCGCTCATCGCCATTAAACGCGCAGCTTCCGGGTACCATTGGTCCCAGCACACCAATACCCCCAGCTTTCCAATGGATGTCTGAACCGCGACAAAACCCAGATCGCCGGGTGTAAAATAAAATTTTTCATAGAACCCGGGGTCATCCGGAATATGCATTTTTCTGTACTTTCCGGCCATGCTCCCATCCTTGTCCAAAACGACGGCAGTGTTATGGTATATCCCTGCTGCACGCTTTTCAAAAAGAGAGCTGACCAATACAATGCCGCATTTCTTTGCCAGGTCTCCAAAATAAGTGGTCGACGGACCAGGGATTGGCTCAGCCATGTCAAAGCAACTGACATTTTCTGTCTGACAGAAATACAAACTGTTGTGCAGTTCCTGCAAAACGACCAGCTCAGCACCGCGTTGTACACAGTCTTCAATATTGCCGGCCAGCTTCTTTTTGTTTTCCTCCATATCCGGCGTATTGCTTTGCTGAACCAGCCCGATAACAATCTCTTTATCACTCATATTCGTTCATTTAATTACAAAACCCCAGCAGGGAACTGCATGCTGATGCAATGAACAGAGCCATGCTGCCTGATCAGGGGGATGCTGTTCACTGCGATAATCTTCCGGTCAGGAAATACCGATTCCATCACCTCCAGCGCTTCGGGATCTTGTTTTACCCCATATACGGGTAACAGGACCGCATTGTTCAAAATCAAAAAATTAGCATAGGAGGCCGGCAAGAGGGAACCATCTTCATCATATACCGGATCCGGAAACGGAAGAGGGACCAGCTTAAAAGGCTCACCGTGCCGGTTGGTTGCCTGCCGAAGTTCCTGTTCCATCCTTTTCAGCTCGTCATAGTGAATATCGTCCGGATCGCCACATGCTGCATAGGCAATGGTATCGGGGCTGCAAAAACGGGCGAGCATATCGACATGGCTGTCCGTGTCATCGCCTGCTATAAATCCGTGATCGAGCCAAATAATCTTTTCCGCATGAACCACCTTCCTGAGCAACGCATCAATCTCTTCCCTTTTAAGATGCTCATTCCTGTTTTTCGAGAGCAGGCAGGTGCTGGTCGTGAGTAAACATCCATCGCCATTGCTTTCAATAGCTCCTCCCTCGAAGATAAACCAGGTATAATCCCGGAATCCTGTCCCTTCCTGAAATGCCCCCGACCTGTTCAAATTCGGCGTGATCTGATTGTCAAAACAGGAGGAGAATTTCATTCCCCATCCGTTGAAGCAAAAATTCAGCAAAACAGGCTTTCCCTCTTCAATCACGGTAATCGCTCCGTGATCACGGGCCCAGGTATCATTAATGGCCATCTCCCGCACAATGAGATTTGCATTTTTTACCTGTAAAAAATCCGGAAGCTGATCTTTTGAACGGCAAACCACCAATAGCTTTTCCCGGTCCAGAATTTCCCTGGCAATCTGATTATAAACAGGCAAAACCTCATCCAGGATCGACGCCCAATCAGTCTGATCATCAGGCCATGTTAACTGCACACCGCTTTGTTCTTCCCATTCAGCCGGGAAATAATTTCTTCGTCTTGTCATGATCCAAAAATAGTGAAAACAATTTTATCTGCATATTTATCTGCATCTGATAAAACATAAGCTCACTCCGATTTCAATATTTTACGTTATTTTTGGGCAAAAATTCCTATATTATATAAATTTAAAATGAAAGAAATGAAGAGAATTTCAGTAACAGTGATGTTGGTAATCGTGCTTTTCTTTAGCAGTTGTATTGGCAGTTTTAAACTCACCAACGCCGTTTATGACTGGAACAGTAATGTAGGTGACAAGTTTGTGAATGAGGTCGTTTTTCTGGCCTGCGTGATCGTTCCGGTTTATGAAATCAGCATGGTGGCTGATGCATTGATTCTTAACACCATCGAATTCTGGTCGGGAAATAATCCGATGACCATGAAGGAAGGAAACTCCAAAGAAAAGCTAGTCGAAATTGACGGCAGGACCTACCGTCTGACATCTGAAAAATACAAGATGAAAATTGAAGATCTGAAATCTTCAAAAACTTCAGAACTTGTATTCCGTGCTGAAGAGAACAGCTGGTACATGAAAAAAGGGAATAAGTATCAGAAATTAGTTGAAGTAAACATCGAAAATGGAGAAGTAGTCTCTTATCAGTTGACTTATCCCGACGGTTCGACGACTCAGATTAACAGCAATTTCAACCGGGCTCAGATCCAGGATCAAATTATTTCAGATCAGAATCTGGCTTTGAATTAAAAAGCAGCGAGTAACAAAAAAACAGGCGGATCAGAAAAAACTGATCCGCCTGTTTTTTCAGCTAATTGCCCATTTGCAATTCACTGTTCATTTTATCATTTTCTTTCTGATCAGGCAGTTCAAGGGAATAAACCATTGCTTCCACCTGCCGGAGATAATTTCTTTTGTCAAAACGCGGAGCGTATACAAACCCATCCAAAACAATAACCCGGTTATTGGAAATATCCAATACACTCAAATTAATAAACGGTCCACCCATGAAATCCTTTTCCATCTTCCATAAACCCCTTATTTCAGCCGAATAATTGTTCTTCACTTTCAGTATCCCGAAAGAGGGTGTTGCCCGGCGCTCTGTCGTCATATAACTCCCCGGAAGTGAGCCTTCAACATTATTCTTCATAACTGAATCCCGAATATTCAGGAGATAATCAGCAGTAAAAGTGCTATCCGATTGATACGGGAAAGTATAGACTGCAATGCTCTGTGTGATCTCAGGGGTATCATAGCGTAACCATATAAAATTTTCCTTGTCCACCGCTATTTTGAACCCAACCGGAATATTCAGATTCAGATTGAATTTTGTCAAAAGGGTATTCCTGATTGGTTTGTCTACGCTCTTGGCATAATTCATTTGCAGCCGGTCCCGCTCAGCCTTAAGCATAAAGGCCAGGATTTTATCCCCGTTCTGATCAACCAGATCGATACATTCATCAGCAGTTTTGGCATTGATATTCACAACAGCCTGCGGCCATGCCCAGACGTCTTCCTTAAATTCAACTCTTGACGAGTCCAGCGTGGGCGAAATCCGGACATTGATTATATTCCTGGTGGTTTTAAAAATATCTTTAAAAGCTGCGGGCGGGATATCGACGACCGTAAAAAGCGGCTCACTCTGCGGCAGACCGGCCTGAGGCTGCTGTAAAACTTTTTTCATGGCCTCTCCTACTTTCCCATCCCATGTTTCTTTCGGAACAACGACGATCAATTCTCCGGCCTTTCCGGATATTTTCCTTTGCGTGACAGCTTTATCCCCGCACGAAAACAGGGAAAATATGACCAGCACAATGAAGGTGACTGAAAAGATTTGTTTCATGGTAATATTTTTTGGGTTTGTACCATTTACCACAAAAACCTTACCAGAAACAACTGATAAACAGAAATTCAGGTTCAACAAAGACATCACCGCCGGATATGCTTCATTTTTATGGTCTGGCTCTCCCTCAGCATAAAAAATCCCATCAACGGGATGGGACTTTTTGAAAGATTATTCTGGTATTCGATCCGTATCTTTCTTCGGTTTTTCATCCTCGTCCGATTCTCCTGCTGAAGCCTTTTTGAATTCCTTCATTCCTCTTCCAAGTCCTTTCATTAATTCAGGGATCTTTCGTCCTCCAAATAACAGGAGAACAACGACCAGTATAATGATGAGCTCTTGTCCGCCTATGAATCCGGCAATAATTGCTAAGTGCATAATCTCAAGTTTAATGGTTTCTACAAAATTAGAAAAAATTTAATCGCTTCTTAATTAAAGACGTGTTTAATAATATCATTCGCATTGGCGTATAATACCAGGGCTAGCAGGAAGATCATTCCTGCAATCTGAGCGTATTCCAAAAATTTGTCGCCTGGCTTTCTCCCTGTTACCATTTCAAAAAGGAGGAACATGACATGGCCACCATCCAACGCAGGAATTGGCAGCAGATTCATAATTGCCAATATAATAGACAGGAAAGCGGTCATATTCCAGAATGAGTACCAGTCCCAGGCGCCGGGGAAGATATTGCCGATGGAAATAAAGCCACCCAGCGATTTATATGCTTCTGTTTCGGGTGAGAGGAGCAGTTTAAACTGCTTCAGATAATCCTTCACGATGGAAACTCCCCGTTCTATTCCCGCAGGAATCGATTCAAGAAAGCTGTATTTTATTGACTCAAATTTCACAAAATCTGTGACGCCGTCAGCGAACTCAGGATTAAATCCAAGCTTCCCGTCCTCATTGGGCGTAACAGGAATAATCATATTTTGGCCATCGCGTGCGATAGCAGCCTCGACCGTTACTTCCCTGTGAGCCATCAGATAATCTTCAAACTGGTCGTAAAATTCAAACGTTTGTCCATCCAGTCCAAGAAGAGCATCTCCTTTTTTCAAACCGGCTTTCTCTGCAGGGAACCCGTCTGCCAGCTTTGCGATTTTGATCCGGAAAGGGACACGATACGTGATCACCTCCTTGCTCTTAATAAGCAGCGCAAGATCTTCGGTCGAAATTTCCACGTCCATTTGCTGACCATCCCTTAAAACCTGAATTGTTTTGGCATTGTCGAGCACAACGGTTGGTATAATCTTGTGAAAATCTTTCACATACTGATGATCCACTGAAAGGATCTTATCACCATCCTGCAGCCCGATTTTCTCGCCGATTTCATTTGCAGCAATTCCGTACTTTACATTTTCAGAAGGCAAATAAGCGGTTCCCCAGGCATACATGACGGCGATATAAATGAGGAAGGCAAAGATGAAATTCATCAGAACGCCTCCGGTCATGATCAGCAGGCGCTGGTATGCTTTCTTTGAGCGAAACTCCCATGGTTGCGGGGGAAGAGCCATTGCTTCCTTGTCCATCGATTCATCGATCATCCCCGAAATTTTCACATAGCCTCCCAGAGGCAGCCAGCCAATCCCGTACTCCGTATCTCCTCGTTTTGTTTTGATCAGGGAAAACCAGGGATCGAAGAAAAGATAAAATTTCTCCACCCGGGTTTTAAATAAGCGGGCAAAAGCAAAATGTCCAAACTCGTGAAGGATCACAAGAATTGAGAGGCTCACGATTAATTGGGCTGCTTTTATTAGTATTTGTTCCATTCTGTTAGTGTATCGTTATATAACTTTCTTTCCTGATCAATGAAGCTGTTAACAATCGGGTCTCCTTATCGGTTTGAATATAATCATCCAAAACCGGTTTTTTAACAAGACTCATCCTTTGCATACTTTCTCCGATAATGTCAGGCATGGAAATAAAGCTGATTTTCCCTTTCAAAAACGCCTGTACCACGACCTCATTGGCCGCATTTAAGATGCATGGCATGTTTCCACCCTGATTTAAAGCCTCAAAAGCAAGTGCAAGGTTACGAAAAATTTTTGTATCTGCTTGTTCAAATGTTAAAGAAGGGTAATCCAAAAAGCTGAAACGTTTATACGAGGAAGGCAATCTCTGTGGAAAATGAAGGGCATATTGGATGGGGATCTTCATATCAGGCAGGCCCATTTGAGCCTTCAAAGACCCATCCCGGAACTGGACCAGTGAATGGACGATGCTTTGAGGATGAACAACAACATCGATCTGCTCCGGAGTCAGGTCGAACAGCCATTTAGCCTCAATGACTTCAAATCCTTTATTCATCATACTGGCCGAATCGATCGTGATTTTGTTCCCCATCGACCAATTCGGATGCTTTAAGGCATCGGCCGTGGTAACCCTTCCGAGCTGTTCCTTGCTGAATCCCCGGAAAGGCCCGCCTGAAGCAGTAAGAACTATTTTTTCAATCTCGTTCATGTGCTCGCCCGCCAGACATTGAAATATGGCAGAATGTTCCGAATCGACCGGATAAATGCTGACCTTATTTTTTACAGCCTCATGCGTGATAATCTCCCCGGCAACAACCAGCGTTTCCTTGTTAGCCAGTGCAATTTGCTTACCGGCGCGGATCGCATTCAAAGTCGGGATCAGTCCGGCATAGCCGACCAGTGCAGCCATGACCATATCCACCGTATCCAACTGAACCACCTGATTCATCGCCTCTCTCCCGGCAAAAACTTTAATGGGTTCGTTTTTTAATGCCTCCCTGACCACATCGTACCGGCACTCATTGGCGACCACGACCATGTTTGGCTTAAAAAGTTTGGCCTGCGCAATCAGCAATTCAACGTTATTATTGGCTGTCAGCACTTCCACTTCGAAATGATCCGGATTTTGTCCGATCACTTCCAGCGTTTGCGTACCAATAGAGCCGGTAGATCCAAGAACAGCTATTCGTTTCTTCATCAGCTTGCTTAAAAGTCTATATATTTCTCAGGATCAAGCGGTGTACCCTTGTACCACAATTCAAAATGCAAATGCGGGCCGGTGGTTAATTCGCCGGTATTGCCCATAAAAGCAATGACTTCACCTGCATTCGCATGGTCACCCATTTTTTTCAGAAGTTCTGAATTGTGCTTGTAGACAGAAACCAAATTATTGTCGTGCTGAATATAAATGACATATCCTGTTTCGACTGTCCATCCTGCAAAAATGACAGTTCCTTCCATAACAGCCGAAATCCTTGAATTGGGCAATCCGACTACATCAACGGCAAAATGATCTGTTGTTTTATCAAATTTCTGAGACAGCATTCCCCGCAGAGGCGCAAAAAAATGGATATTGGCCAAATTGCCCTGTCTGGCTTCCCCCTGCTGCAGCGATAGGTCCAGTTGCTCTTCGAGCAGGTTCTGCCTGAACAAAGAATCAGAGTTGAAACGTTGTACTTCTGTATTAGCAGGCCGGACAACCGTGTCGGAATCATATTCAGGCTCTTCGGGTATTTCACCCTTAATAATCGCGCTGATGTTCTCAAAATAATTATCCCTTACCTTGATCTGCTGTTCCAGTGAATCAGCAAGAATCGCATTCCTGACCATCATATTCCGGACGTCACCGGTAGGATAGCCGGGAATCAACTGCCGTGCAGGCGTATAAGCGATGATCAGTACGGTAATGAAGATCAGTGCCAGTCCTCCTAAGCCACCGATGACAAACAGATTGATCCGGGTCAGTTTGGTACTCCAAACGGTTTGAAAAGTTGAGTCATTGTAAATAATTAACCGGTAACGATTCTGCAGCCGCTGGATGATCTTCTCTTTTTTTTCTTTATTTTCCTTATTTCTCATTCTCCATCTTTGGAAGCTTCAAAATTATAAAGAATTAGCATACCCCCTGCCAGAATCGGTCAAATTAATCCTTTTTAACCGCACGATAAGGACCAGGCCATTTCCATTCGGGAAAACAAAGATGAATTGGGAACGGGACCGGCAACTTCGGTTATCTCCGGTTTGCCACAGCAGAAGTACGGTAGTTTCAAAAAGGCCATAAACAAAAAAGATCGCAACCTTCCGATCACGATCTTTGTAGCGGGGGCCAGACTCGAACTGACGACCTTTGGGTTATGAGCCCAACGAGCTACCAACTGCTCCACCCCGCAATATATCTTTTAATCTTTTCGTCTTTTTTACCGGCACTTTTGCCGTAATGCGGATGCAAAGATAGACTAAAATTCAGGAAAAGCAAGCTTTTTTTTAAAATTTCTGCTCCAATCGGATTACGCCTCCTTCCGGAAAGTAAACCTCGGCGCCTGCACGTCAGCCAGTAACTGGGTCATCAGGTCAAACTTTCGGCTGTACTCCTCCGAAAGCCGGCCCGTATCCTTGTCAAACAGCCAACCCCGCACCACCGGGATACAATAAGGCAACACCCATGCCCGCAATGCTTTGGCTACTGAATCCATGGCATTGATACCTTGCATCGCCTGCCCGCCGTCACCCCAGCAAATCAGTCCGACAACCCGGTTGGTCAGGTATGGCTCAGTTTCTTTGGAACTGATCTCCAGCCAGTCCAGGCAATTTTTCATGGATCCCGTCATGCTTCCATGATACAATGGCGTCAGCCAAATATGAACATCGGCCTGCCGGAATAATTGACTCATGGCAACTACGGAAGGAGGAACCTCCTTCATGGCTACATCAAAAATAGGAATACCCGAATCGGGCAAATCGAAAACCTGCACGTTCACCCCTCTTTGCTTAAACCCTGACTGAAAATACTGCACAAGCTGATGTGCAACCGAATCGCTCTTTCGCTCCGGAGAGCCATTGAATATAAGTATGTTCATCGAATAGCTGATTTGTATTTATGCATCAGCTCAACCTAATTCCTCTTCTTTTTTATTCTTTTAACAGGTCCTGTTGCCAACGCATGGCAAATTTATTACATTTGCATAATAAAACAAGTAAATAATTGGAAAATTATTTAAATACTGAAAATGGCAAAGCAAACGTGCAGTACCGCGTGTTGCTGTTCATCAAAATGAACGGGGCGCAGCCGGCATCAGTCATCGCCAAAGAATTTGGAATGACCGGCGAAGGCGCGCGACTGCATTTGATCAGGCTGATGGAAGAGGAGCTTGTAAAGCAGGAGCATCTTTCAAAAGGTGTAGGACGCCCTGTCACCTTGTACAGCATCACAGATAAAGGACATACCCGATTCCCCGATTCCCATGCTGAACTAACCACTCAACTCCTCACTTCCATAAAGGCGCTGCTGGGTCAGGAAGCGCTCAACCAGGTCATCCTGGCCAGGGAAAAGACCACATTTAAAAGGTACGCCGAAGCCATGAAGAACCTGAACGATTTGGAAGACAAATTAACCCGGCTGGTCGGGATCCGTGCGCAGGAAGGCTATATGGCAGAATGGCAAAAAGGCAAAAACAGCTACTTATTTATTGAAAATCACTGCCCCATCTGTGCTGCAGCAACCGCGTGCCCGGAATTTTGTCATTCTGAGCTTAAAAATTTCCGGCAGTTACTTGGGAAAGACGTTCAAATTGAACGCGACGATCACATCATTCAAGGCGCAAGACGCTGCGCATATAAAATCATACCGAAATAGAAGGATCGCGTGGCTCGCTCTCTTTTTATTTTCCGGCTGTTATAACCGTTAGTGATTTTCCCTCCGGAATATTCATCTCATAGTAATACCAGGTTTTGCTTTCATCGGGCTGAAGATCGGGCGTGCCAATCACTTCAGGCTTCGCGACTGCTGTTGTTTCCATGAGCCGATCAGTCTCAGAAGGCAGATTCTTTGCCTCTGGCAGGTCCAGTTTCCATTCAGACCGGATCCGGCACTGACCGCCTTTTTGGGAATGAATGACCGCCTTTTGCAGTTTACCCTGATCCCATTCCATATCCACGATATAACCACCGCGCGCCTTCAATCCGCTGACGCTTCCCTTCTGCCATGCCGAAGGCAGTGCAGGCAGTAAATGCACAGCCCCGGCGTGACTTTGCAGCAGCATTTCAGAAATTCCTGCCGTCACTCCAAAATTACCGTCAATCTGGAAGGGCGGATGGGCGTCAAGCATGTTGGCATACAGTCCACCCCCGCCACCCTTTCGGTCATGGCCAAAGCCGATCGGCGAAAACAGATTTTGAATGATTTTCAGGGCATGATCTCCGTCGAGCATCCGGGCCCACATGTTCGCCTTCCAGCCCATCGACCATCCGGTGGCCTCATCGCCCCTGCGTAAAAGTGAATTTCTCACAGCCGTAAACAACTCGGGTGTATCCCATAAATTGATCTGATTTCCGGGATGAAAACCGTATAAGTGGCTCAGGTGCCTGTGTTGCGGCTCGGTTTCTTCAAAATCTTCGTTCCATTCCATCAATACTCCCCGGTCGTTTATCCGGAACGGCTGAAGCTTTGGAATAAGGGCGGTCAGCTCCTTTTGGAATTCCGGATCATTTTCAAGGATCGTGGCCGCCTTTAAGCAATTGTTCAGCAGCTCATTTGTCATCGCCAGATCAATAGCCGGACCGGCACAAACGGCAACAGCCTCCCCGGTTTCCGGATCAATAAATTTATTTTCGGGTGAAGTTCCAAAGGCGGTTTCCATAAATCCGTTTTTATTTTCCCGAAGCATCCCGATCAGAAAGCGGGCTGCTCCTTTCATCGGCGGATACATGCCGGTCAAAAATTCCCGGTCACCCGTGAACAGATAATGGTCCCAGACATGGTTCAGCATCCAGACGCCTCCCATGGACCAGTTGGCCCAAACCGGATCACCGGTACCGTTATCACCAACCGGACAGCAATGAGCCCAGATATCTCCGTTATGATGCGACACCCAGCCATCCAGTCCGTAATACGATTGCGCGATGTCCTTTCCCTTAACCGCGTTACTTTTAATCAGATTCATTAATGGCTCCGTCAGTTCGGAAAGATTAGCACATTCGGCCGGCCAGTAATTCATCTGCAGGTTAATATTTTGGGTATAGTTGCTGCTCCAAGGCGGCTGAATCGACTGATTCCAGATCCCCTGCAGGTTTGCAGCCCGGGTTCCCGGGCGGGAAGACGCTATAAGCAGGTAACGCCCGTACTGGTATAGGAGCGACACCATATTGGGATCTTCATTCTCTTTAAAGGAAATAATCCGCCGATCGGTCGGCAGGCTATCTGTTTCCCAAGGTGCACCAAGCTGAAGTTTTACCCGGTCAAACAGGTTTTTGTAATCATTGATATGGGCTGCTTTCATTTCGTACCAGGTTTTGCCGGCTGCTGCCTTCAAACAGGAGTCCGCAATTGCTGCATAATCCTTTCCCTCCAGTCCGGGCAATTTAAAAGGCCCGTTGAAGCTTGTCGCCGCCGAAACCAGCACCACCGCTTCCTTCCCGTTTTTCAGGTTAAGTTTCCCGTCTTCAAATGAAACCTGTCCATCCGGAGACAGGATCTGCACGTTGACCTGTGCCCTGGTCCCTTCTCCGTCCCAATCGTCATAAATAATGGCCTGCTCAACCGGAAGGTTGCGGTAGCCGGGCTCCGAATGCTTCGGGGCCTGTACGACCATTGTATATGTTTCGCCTTCCCGGGAGACCTTATATTTGCATAAACTCTTCAATGACAGGGAGAAATTAAGCCGGCCGGCTTCTGATGCTGTCAGCTTCACGACCATCACCTGGTCAGGAAAGCTGGTGAACAGGTCGCGGGTGTAGCGGGTACCGTCGACCTGATACCGGACCTGTGCTATGGCATCCGACAAATCCAGATCACGGTAATAATCCGTGACATGTTCATGCCCGGTTTCCAGAATCAGATCTCCCAACGGCTGATAGGCCTCTGAATAGGGGCCCTGAATATTTCGGATTAATTCATTGGCTTCCGTATATTTCCGCTCAGCGACCAGGCGTGCAACCTCCGGTGCATAACCTGCAGCTTTCGGATTGTTCAGGTCGCGCGGATATCCCGACCAGAATTCATCATGGTTCAGGTGAATGATTTCCCGGTCGGGTTTTCCATACACCATGGCTCCCAAACTCCCGTTACCGAGAGGAAGGGCTGCCATCCAATGTTCAGCCGGTTTATCGTACCATAAACGCAGGTGCGTTTCTTCTTTTTGTTCCGCACAGGAAACCAACAGCATCATCAATATAACCGGTAAAGCGCGTAATTTGACTGTCATCGTTTGAAAGATTCGGATTATCCCGTAAAATAAATCATTTTCCTTCAGGTTGAACCCTGTTTGCCTAAGGAATTTCAGGACCGACAAACTCATTCACAGGATCAGGTCTCACGGGATCAAATCCGCAAAATCGTCTGATTTAGTCTGCGGACTCATCATTTCAGATTTATTCTATCTCGAATACAAACGGGGATGCAGTCTGGCACCTGCCGCCCTGGGATGTGACAAATAAATGAGTGGGCTTTCCGTTTTGCATCAAAATCTGGGGCCGCTCAAAACGGCCGTATTTTTTAAGATGCGGCGGCGCAGGAGCTTGCCGGAGATAATGCGACACGCCAAAATAGCTGATCTTTGGCTCCGACCAGCGGATCCCGTCGTCCGATTCCAGGATGATCCCCACTTCATGGTCAAAACGGCCCATGTCGCGGGCCAGCATGAAGTACCGGCCATTTTCCATGAATACATTCCCATCCTCGAGTTGCCGGTTGTTCCCAAAAGAAGAATAGTCGACAATGGGATTCCCGGCATATTTCACATAAGGGCCTTCCGGTTTTTCGGCAATCGCAAGCCCATATTTCCGGTTTCCCCGAATGGCCGGATCAACGGGATGCTCGTACTCATCCGTATTCCACGATTTATAATAAAGCCGGCATTGCCCACCGGGAAGCTTCAGGAAGGACGGGTTGGAGGTGCAATGATCGTCCCATGATCCGCCTACGCCTGCCTCAAGCAACGGCCGGTCAGGGCGCGTCCACGGCCCGTAAGGCGACGCAGAAGTCGCCAGAGCTATCCGTTTGGTGTTGGTTTTCCCGTTCGAGTTGCCGATATAAAATAAAAAATACTTGCCATCGATCAATTGAATATGCGGATTATGGCAGGTTGTCGCGTCAAAACAGCCCTCACCCCGGGGCGCCAGGATCGTTTCGACGTTTTCATAAGGCCCTTCCGCCGCTGAGGCCACAGCATGCGCTATTTCAGAACCTTTTATCCACCCTCCCATTCCCTTTTGGGCATCCCAGCGCGAAAAGAAAACATGAAATTTGCCGTCAGTACCGGTCACCGCGCTGCAGCCCCATACATAGTAGCCTTCCAGTTCAAGGATCCTGCCGAGCGGCTTCAGCCGCCGGGCAAAGAGGGAGACATCGCGCAGGGCATATTTCTGATCCTTTGCCTGACCGGTCATGCCGGTCAGCCACAGCATGCTGCCTGTCAGGATAGTTTGTCTGATAAAATTCCGCCGTGAAGTCATCGTGCAATGTTTAAAATCTAGAACCCAGGCGATATGTTTTCCCAGCGTACATCCCATTTTCCATCCCTGGGAAATCCCGGGTTTTCGGTGGTACAACCCTCCCAGCCAGCACACATCATAGCCACTGTGGTGAGCAAGCCGCCGTTGCCGGGAAGATAAATCCGCAAACGCGGACTTTGGTAGTTGTGCCCGTTTTTCAGGTAGCGGTTTTTCCGGACATCCTTCAGCAGGAAATCGAGAGCCAACTCCGGCTCCCCCAACCGAACCGCCGTCATAGCAGCCATGGGGTAATCCCAGCCCCAGGTCGAAGGCCAGTCCCACCGTTCTGCAATCACGTGCATGGTTTTTCGCATGACTTCCGGATCGATTTTATTCCATGCGGGGAGGATACCATAAGCGCCAAGCACAACCGGATGATCACGCATCCGTTCCGGATTGGTGTATGAATCGACGGCTCCTTTAACCCCCAGATAAACGCCTTCGGCCTGGTCGGGAGCAGCGAGCTTAAGCCGGACTTTCTCCCAGAGGGTATCTTTTGGCAAGCGGAGCCTTTCGCACCATTGCTGGGCGGTGGTCAATCCCCAATACCAGTAAGCCAATTCAAAAGGCGGGTTCGCGGCAGTCTCCCGATCCCAATGTTCCTGAGCCGGGATCAGCGGCGGTTCAAGATTATAACCATTCATCTCCGGGTCAAAAACCGGGAAACCTGCCATAAAATCGGCCGTTGCGAAGACTAGCCCGCTGTATCGGACAAGCTGCTCTTCGCAGGGATTCTGCCGGTACATTTCCTCAGCCATCCAAATCAGGTGCGGTTGCTGCCAGATCAGGTACGAGCCTACCGATGAAGGACTATTTTCCCCGTCGGGGCCAATCATTTTGGGCCATCTCACGCCGGGATATCCCTGGTCGGAAGCTGTTTTGCGCGCCTGACCAAACAAGGTGTTGTAGTAATCCAGTTGCTTTTCCATAAGCTGTGGACGCTGCCATTGAGCAAAGTGGGCAACGTGCCACCAGTGCATTTCGAGATGGTATTTACCATACCAACTGTTATAGGTCAGTCCCGTTTCCGCAGGCGGCAACGTTCCCGAGCTTTGTATTTTTGTCAGATACTGAGACAAGACCGTGCGGCGTTCAATCTCTTTTGCACGGGGATCGGTGCAGGCCGAAAAATCGACTACGCCCCCTTTTTCCCAGAAATTTTTCCATGCCTGTTCATTATTGAAGCGGGTTGTTTCAAAATCGGGCAAAACGGTCGCCTCAGAATCAGGAGTAAAAAGACAGCTGAACTCGATTGTTCCACCTTTCTGAGGATAAAGCACAAAGGTATGTTCAGCAGTCTTCTCCATGGATGCTTCCTGCGTCCACGCTATGGCTACCTGGTAGTGATCCTGATCGAGTGTTCGTTTGATCAGCATCTGATGGTCGGATACCTGTTCTCCGACCGAATGGTGGGTTTGCGGAGAATTGAAGTCGTAGCCGACATGCGTGTTTTCGGGAACCGCAGCGCCAAACCTCCATTGAATGGCCAGTTTACCCGCTGCTACCAGCGGTGATTCGATCCGTGCAGCAATCATATCTTCATCCTGATGACAAAAGACTTCGACCCGGACGTTCTGCCCGTCGAAATCAAATTCACTCGTGACCTTGCCGGTCCACATGTCCAGTTGATGCCTTGCGTTCCTGATATCGGTCAGCAACGCCTTTGTGCCGTCAGACCGGGTCAACACCAGTCCGATCATACCCAGGTGAAGGCGTTGCGGGTTTTCGCGAAAATAGTCGCAGGCTTCCCGTGCCCGCTGACTGTCATTCAACTGATGGCGGTAGGGGACTTTTCTGCCCTGAACATCAAAATACTTCAGGGTCTCCTCCATCCGGTATTCCCCGGTATTGGGAAAGCTATGCCAGCCCCAGTTGGATTGGGTTCCCAGTGTCACACCATTTTCATATTCTTCATAAAATGTCTGCAGACCGGTCAGATCGGTGGTGAATGCAAAGTTCCCGTTCCCCACCGACAAGGAAGCGAGCGAATCGAAGCCTTCAACCAGCACGTTATTCCGGGTCACCAAAGCATGCCGGTCGATTTTCGCTTTATCGGCGTACCTGCATCCAAAGAGAGCAATCAGGATCAGCGTAAAATATTTCATATTCAATAATTTAGACACAAGTATCAAGACACAAGGAGTCATGAGTCGCGAGTTACGAGTTTTCCGGTTTCTATTTTTACTCACTACTCATTACTACTCACTACTCAAGACTAATCTCTTCCAGCGGGCTTAGGCTTACCGGTCCGATGAGCCCCGATTCCAGAGGCTCCCAGCCTGCGGCCGTAAATAGTCCGTCTTTACCTATATTTTCGCGCGAATTCGCAGCAAAATTGATGTTGTAGAATTTTTTATAATTCATTTCGTGCATGTTGCTCACGCCCGGCATAGTCAAGTCTGCTTGTCCCTGCCCTCGATTAGCCGCAACATTTGCTCCCTCCTTGTCCATATCAATGATGCGGTTGGCCATCAGGTTGGTCACACGGATTTCCAGTTCATTGCCCTCTTTCAGTTTTTCCGGTTCAATAATCAGTTTCCAGCACGGTCCGACCAGGACGCCCAGCTTTTCGCCGTTCAGAAATACCGTCGCCGATGAGCATACTTTACCCAGATCAAGTTCCCATGCAGAAGCTTCTGCCGCCGGTTTTTCAAAAGATATCCGGTAACGGGCCGTTCCGGAAAATTTTTCCGCTTCATCCGACAGCAAGGTCCATGAGCCCAATTCTGTCGTTTTACAGGAAGCCGGCAGCACCGGCCCTCCTGTTATAAAATCAATCTGCCATTCCCCTTCAAGGGCCATCTTTGAGGCAGGTTTGTCGCAAAGCGGCTGCTCCGGCAGACCAATCGAATAAGGATAAGCTTGGAGGATCATGGTTTCGCCCGGATTAAGCTGCATATATACGCGCGATTGCTGATCGCCTGATTTTTCGATGTGTGCCCGGGTGATCTGGCCGGTCATGGGGTTGAACCAGGCTGCATCCTTTTCTCCCGACTGGATGGTCACCCACTGGTCCACCTTTTTTTCACTCCAGTTACTGATCAGGTAACAGTTACCCTGGACCCGTTTTACGCGGTTGAACCAAAGTCCAAGCTGTGCCATTTCTTCCGGGAAAATATCCAGCACCGATAACAGACCGGCTACGTCGCTGCCGACCAGCATTTGCCCCTCCCCTTTACTGAATACCGAGATTCCAGCTACCTCTTTGAAATCAGCCGGGTTGATCAGGGCATGCCAGGACTGCTGGCGTTCTTTTAAGCCGGACAATCCCGGAACATCAACCGGAAGATGGTCCTGAAAGATGATGTTCGCTCCCGATTCGGTGAGGGCAATCAGCTTTTGCATGGTTTCAAGAGGCATATATTCGCAGGAAGGAACCAGGATTGTCCGGTAGTTCGATCCCTTTGATTTGACATAAGCATTGCCGGCCGAAAGTTGCCGGATCTGCCGGTCTGAGATATAATCGAAGGTATAACCCTGGCTGATCAGCAATTCACTGAGATCTTTTGTCAACAATTCACGGGATGTCCCAAAATGCACGAGTTGGCTTTTACCCTTTTCCGACCAACTGTCGTAGATCGGGAAATACACCAGGATATCATTGGCCGGCAGGGCGTTTTGCATGAACGACTGACAACGCGTGATATAGTCATTAATTGCTTTCAAGTCATTCCACCAGGGGTTCGTGGGCGCAAAATGCACTGATGCGTAAAACATCCAGCCCGGCCAGGGTTCGGACGCCGGTGAGTAGGGTGTTCCGTGATAGACGATATGGTTCACGCCGTTTGCCAGATACCGGTCGGCGTTTTGTTTCACTTCAGCCAGGGTGGCGCGAAAGTGTTCGTTCAGCCAGGTTGCCGCTTCGCAGGCGATCAGGGGCTTTCCGGTGACATGCCCGGCCGAAGTGGCCATTTTGATCCGCATCACTTCGGTTCCTTCGGTCTCCGGGATATCGCTTGCAGCGTACAGGTCGAGGATATTGGCCGGCGACCCATGAGCCTGGTTGCGGATCAGCGCCTGATGCTTTTCAGCCCAGTCATCCCACACTTTTGTAAAACGGTCGAGCAGCAGGTCAGAAATTGTTTCGCGATAATCGCACAATACCCGGCTGTTTATTTCTTCGGAATCATTGCCAAATAATGCGGGTAAATAACGTTTCAGGTCGTAACCCCGCCGCCTTTCAAATTCTTCAAAAAATAAGGGAGTCCAGTCCGATTCACCGCTGGCATCGTCCACTTCGTAAGAATCATTAAAGAAGGCACGAAGCCCGGAAATATCCGTTTCACCTAAATTCGCATCAAATAAGCTCAAAAATTTCCGCGTCGCGTCTTCCGAAAAATGATCGATCACATGGCCCTCACCACCCTTTCCGGCACGTTCAACCTGTTTCCCGTGCCAACCCTGGAAAACCGCGTACAACTGCCAGTTTCCGGCAGGAGCCTTCCAGTTTAACCTACCGTCGGGACCTACCCGGTCGGTTAGTTCAATCACCTGCCCACTGTCGCCGTAGGCCACCAGCACCTGAAGCGGCAGCGGCTTTTCGAAACGGACCTGATCAAGCGCCAATTCCTGCAGGTTAGGATTACTACTGACAGGATAACGGATATCCCTGATATCCACGCGATGACCCACAGCACGTACATAGGGTTTCTGGATCATTTCAATCTTTTCCCTGAGTGATTCACCCGCTTTCACGCTATATTGCTTGTAGTGAACGTTCTTACAGGCATGCTCATCCTGGATCCACGGACCACCAAAGGGCCACCCCGAGGCATTCGCCAGATCCACGCCAACCTTCAGCCGGTTACCTTCTTTCAGGGTGTGATCCAGCATCTTCATCCATTCGGGTGATAAAAAGCTGATGGACTGCTGTTCATAGCCTTTTACACCGTATATGGGCGTAATTTCGACGCCTCCAAAACCCGCTTTTGCAATTTCTTCCATATTTGATGTCAACCCTGCCCGATCGACTGTACTGCCGTGCCACCACCATCTGGTCCAGGGTCTTGTTTCGGCGCCCGCTTCAGGCCAAACAGGATCCGGGCCATCCTGTTTTTGGCAGGATAATAAAACCAGGAATACAAAAACAGCGGATATTAATCGGATGGAAGCATGCATAATTCAATTATTTATTCGTTCAGAAATGTAAATCAGCCTACAAGATATGAAATACGCAGCCGATAGTCAATTCCATTCCTCCCTTTCTTCCAGTTCATTGATTTTATAGCGGACTCTGGTTCTTTCGACCGATTCGTTATAAAGCGTGCTGAAACCGGGCAATTTTAAGGCGCTGCCTTTTTTCAGGAAGACCGGGATCTGGTGCAGCTCAGCCTTTACCTGGATCTGCTGTCCGCCTTCATATTCCTGATTGTCCCAAAGGTTGATCCATTTTTCCCCTGCAGGCAGCCAGACATTCTGCTGCGTCTTTCCATTTTCCCAGACTACCGATACTAACAAATCGTCACCCAGTTTATAGGTACTCCAGTCGTCCCGGCATTCCGGTTGATCACGATACTCCAGGAAAAGCGGCCGGGCAACAGGCATCCCCGTTTGACCAGCGATTTTGGCCGCATCGTGAATATAATCGATCAGACTCATTCGCAGTTTTGCATAGAAACGCCATGCTGCAAGAAGTTCATGATCAAACGCAGGCTCGCCGTCCATTCCCCAGAATCCCCGGTTATTGGTAGGTCCGACTTCCATAATGGGAGAGAAACAGGAAAAGCCCATCCAACGGATGGTTGTTTCCCGGTCGATCCGCTTCGGATAGCCTCCGGTATCGGATCCCCAAACCGGATAACCCATGATCGCGCAACGCTGCATCCCGATCACAGCCGATCGCAGCCCTTCTGCAGGATTCCCGGTGTCGCCCGCCCACATCGCGCCGTATTTCGCACTTCCGGTGTACTGGGCGCGCGGAAACAGCACAAAATCATTACCCAACACCGGTTGCACGGCATCATAGGCCGCCTTGACATATTGCCGGGGGTAATCGTTATAATTTTCCCGATAGGTCGTCCCGGCAAATGTGATCAGATGGAGCGAATCGCAAAGCTTCTCCCCGTCGGCACGGTCCAGCTTAAACCCTTTCACACCCATTTTGGCCAGTTTTGCAAGCCCGTTTTCTCCCCACCATTTGCAGGCTTCCGGATTTGTAAAATCCATCAGTACCTGAGGCAGCTTATTCCGAACCTTACTGACCAGTTCATAATGCCTTTCCTTCGCCACCTCAGCCATTTCACCCATGACAAACGGACCGATCCAAAGCATCAGCTCAATGTCTTTTGCGTTTAGCCAGGCGATCATTTTTTCAAAGGCAGGAAGGCGCTTTTCATCGGTCAGATAATCGTCAAATCCGTCCACCCCGGGTCCCCAAGGCCTGTCGATCCAGTAAGCCGTACAGGGAATATCGTAAGCCTGCATCATCAGAATATCTTCGGCCAGATCGGAATTGTAGGGTGCATGCACCGGCGACCCGTCAAAGTAGGTCTTGTAATTGAAATGCTCATCACGCCAGCGCCAGGGGCCAAAAGCCCAGCGGGGAGGGACAAACGACGGCCCTGTTTCGAGCGCATGCCGTTTGACCAGTTCTGCGGGATTTTCATCTGTCATCAGCGTAAAACTCAACTGTGGTCCTTCAAAAGCAATTTGCACCAGATTTGGGTTTTCTTTACAAAAATCAATTACGCCAGGCCATGTGCCGTGACCAAAGAAGGCATAATTTTCAGAAGAAATGTAAAAAGGAGCATAGGCGGAAACGGTCGGTTTCAGCTTCACATCCATCCGTTCACCGCGAAGGTTCAGTCCGGTGGTGATGCCTTCTTTCCAGGATTCATTCTGATGGCCGTCGACCACGCGTTCAAAGATCCCGGTAAAATACTCGTCTGCAGAAGCAGCCATATTCACGTACCAGGAAGAAGGTTTTTCGCCCGACTCCAGAAAAAAAGCAAACTCTTTTTCTTTTAGACCCATTTCGACCTGCATCACGACCTTCTTTCCTTCCTGATCCCATCGCCAGATGAATGAACTATCAGAATCAGAGGTAATTTCCGGCTGGCCCTTCAGCCAAAAGATTTCTCCGTTCAGCTTATAGCCTATAGCGCCTGCATCTTTTGTATCCTGGAAAATAACATCCTGCCCGTACGGATTGGCTATTTTCAGCGCGACAAACGAGTTATCACCTGAATTTAAAATGGTTACTGTTTTTTTCGATGTTGTACAGGCATTCAATCCTGCCAACAGAAAAGCTACCGTGACAGCCGAAATAAAACGGCATAAACAGCTTAAGATTCGTTGGTTCATGTGAGCAAATGGTAATACTGTTAGTTTATTAAAATGCTATATTACACTGATGAATATGCCAGTCCTGTCAATCTCATCGAAAAAGCACATCATCTGCAAAGATTGAATGTATCACCGTGATATATCTGTAATTTTGTACAAAATCACCCTGCCAAACTGTTTTTTGATCAGATATCACCACCAAACCTGTTTCCCGTTTTCATAAATAAAAACACGTTCTTCTTTCCCTTGTGTATGGTTTTGAATCCAGAGCAATGCATTACTCCAGCAGTTGTTTCATTTGGGCGAAACCGGCCCGGAACATACATACTGTGTCTGTGATATTTTGTTCTTTAAACGCCTTTACTGCATCCTCATATGTTTTCGCCGCCAATTCATAATTTTCCTGAGTTTCAGCGCTGATGGCATCGCTTTTAAGCACATCAGCAGACTGTGCAAATGAAATAGCTGACATACAAAGGAAGAAACCGGTAATCACTGTAATTTTCTTCATCGTGTCTATTATTTTATCAGTGTATTCAGGTAAATTTCGAGCCTGGTATAACCATTCTCCGTTATGAAAGATCCATCGGCGGCATCAGCCGGGTTGAGCCGGCGCTTTCTCTCCCACCGGTCAGGAATCCCGTCGCTGTCCGTATCCTTATCACCTGGTTTTGCCGGCCCTGAATGATCTTCCTGTCCTCCAACTTCTTCTTCCGACTGGATGATCATTCCCTTTTTACCCAACGATTTCACAAACCTGACCAAACGCCGGTCAATGGCATCGCGTTTCCGGGAGGCTCCTGACTCTTTCAATACAGTCCGGTAAGCTTCACTTGCCAGCTCTATCATTGATTCAGACAATGAAGAACGACTGGCTTCAGACAAAACTGTAGCCCCGGTTTTCAAAAAATCATCATTCGTAACCGGACGTCCGCTCAGTATCCCATTCAAATCCAGGTCGACCATGTTCCCCCTTTGATAAACATGATCGGTTTCGGAAAACATACCGATAAAAGATCCTGAGGAATTCGGCCCGGCAATAAAGTAATTGTTGATGATATCCTGATGGTGATTCGCGCTGGAATGACCACCTACAAAACCATTGCTCTTCCAGTTGTAGATCACGTTGTTCACAAATTCGACCCCTGCTTTCGCCTTTGGGTTGCGGCTCTGGTTATCGACCCACAGGCAGTGATGAATGGTCAGGTTGTCGGGGCGCTCCAGGAGGGCGCCAAACATTTGCGGGTTAATCGCTTCCCCGATCAGACAGTATTGTAACGTGATATCTCTGCTGTTCTTGATATGAAGATTATCCCAACGCCCCCATTCTATGGAAACATGATCAAAAATGATGTTGTAGGCGTCGTCGGCCGAAATGGTGCAGGTACCTCTTCCCATATCCGCGCTTCCACGGAAACGGATATCCCTTACAATCACATCATTTGAACCGGAGAAAGAAACCCCGTCGCCATAGATGGTGATCCCTTTGCCAGGCGCTGTTTGTCCGGCAATAGTCAGATAAGAAGCAGCACTCATCTTGCTTTTAATCCGGATGACGCCGGCAACATCAAACACAATGTTCCGGTTGGGCCGGCTCACTGCATCACGGAACGAACCGGGACCGGAATCATTCAGGTTGGTAACGTGGTAAACGCTTCCGCCTCTTCCTCCAACGGCATACTTCCCAAATCCTTCGGCGCCGGGAAAAGCAAGTGTTTGTGCAAAAGATGAGATACAAAAAAACACGAAAGTCATGATAATTATACTTCGCAGCATCCTACATGAATTTCTACTTTACAAGGCGGTACATTTCACTTCCGGCCAGCAGGAAAGCGCCAAGACCATAGTCCTCGAAATCCGGTTTGGTACCATAGCCCACAGGCTGGCTCGAAGCAGGCTCCTTACCCGTTCCCTGGACGTAACCTAAAAAGCCATTGGTGTGAAGGGCCCTTTCGCACATCGCGTTCCAGGCTTTCAGGACCGCAGGCATGTATTTGGCTTTACTCAGGTAGCCCTGATTGATCCCCCAGGCCATTCCATAAACGAAGAATGCCGTTCCGGAGGTTTCGGGTCCGCCGAAATGGTCCGGATCATGCAGGCTGACATTCCAGAAGCCATCTTCACGCTGAACCCTCAGCAAAGCTTTTGACATGATCTTCAGCATACGGAGGTATTCTTTCCGCTGCGTTTTATCAGGCGGATTTTGCTCCAGAACACGGACCATCGCCGCGACTACCCAGCCATTGCCCCGCGACCAGTAACAATCTTCGCCATTCGGCTCCGTGTAAGGCGGCACAAAATCGGCGTCACGCCACCAGAGTCCGTCTTTTGGATTAAACAGTCCGTTTCCGCCCCACTTGTTGCGGGAGTACAGGTACATCTCAAAAAGACGGTCCCAGTACTTCGCTTCACCGGTAACGGCACCCAACTTGGCAAAAACAGGCATACCCATCTGGAGCGCATCGATCCACCACCAGTCATCGATCTTATCTGAAGCAATCATTCGGTCGGCGGTTTCCCTGATCGCACTGATCCGTTCCGGATTTCCTTCCAGTTGGTACAGCTCGATATACGTCTGCCCGCAACACAGGTTATCGGCATTACGGGAAAATTCCTGGTAAGCGGTCTGCCAGTTGTGGACCTCTCCCCACCGGACGGCGTAATCAACAAATTTTTGTTCCGGGCTGATCCGGTTCAGGGCCATCAATCCTTCATAATAGGTAGCCCTCGTCCAGATGTTTGAGGGCCTTTCCTTATTGGTCACAATCGGCTTCCCGGGATCAGGCCACTTGTTCATGAAATAGCCGTTGGCAAGCAGCATTTTGTCCAACACCTCCTCTTTTGAAGGAATGTCCTGCGCGCAGAGGCTAAAGCTAAAAACGGAAAAAAAGAAACATCCAAGTAGCTTCATAATATTTAATTTATTGATATTCCAGGTTCCAATCGACAAAATAACCACCCGACATGATGGCCGAGCGAACGGCTTCCTGCATCGACGCCGGATATTTCGGGCATACCCTGTCGGCCACGATCGACCAGTCGTCATAGCGTTTCGCCATGCGGACCATCATACCATAGGCACGACCTTCGCCCGCATACTCCAGCAGCATTTCGTCGAGCAAGGCCAGATCATATACTTTGACCCGTTCCTCTTCAGTCATACTGTAGTCTTCATCCGTAGGTTTCGGAAGAACGTGCTGGGTGGCATTCACACAGCCGCAAATCCCGATATTCGGGTAAGAGGCATTGTCGATGAAACCCTGGTAACGGGCTTCCCATCCTTCCAGGCTGGTATCAACTATTAGCGTCGTGAAACGACCGGCAATTCCACCGTTCAGGATTGAAGCGGCCTGATCCCAGTGCCCCAGTTGGTTTTCAGCTTCTGCCAGCATAAAGTGCAGGTCATGCGCCCGTTGAAGCGGAATGCTCGCGTCGCTCTGATAAGGCTGCCTCCACCGGTAGTTGTTGTGATATTTGGTCATGACCGTATCACCATCCTGCGCCGTAAAATAACAGCCGTAACCACGCACGTCATTTTCACCGTACTTTCCCATCGCGTAAGTAGAAGGACGGAGCAGGTATTCAGCAGGCGATCGCTTTCCAAAATAGGTGATCAGCCTGTTTGTCTGTTTATTGGTATAGTTATACACGACTGAAGAAATGGTTTCCCTGCTGTAAAACGTGCCTTGGGCAAAGATACGGTAATAATTTCCGGTGAACCCTGCATTCAGCCGGTATTTATACCCGTCGGCCAGGAACGTCTCATATAGAAGCTGAAGGATCTGCTCCCGCACCCATGCATATTCGGTGCCGGCCAGCATGCACAGTTCTGTACGCAGACAAAGATAATCGGGAGTAATATAATCCCAAGACACATTGGCTTCGCTATCGGGGTCTTCCGGATTCAACCAGGTTCCCCACTCCATCACAAGCTTACCATCGATATCATTCATTCCCACATCAATGAGATCGAAACATTTTCCGACAACAGCATCCAGCGTAGGCAGCAGGGTGAACGTATGACCATCGCTGAGATCCTGCAGTCCGGTAACGGGATCATCAAAATAAATGGCCTTGCCATAGGTTTTCCCGAGGGTAAGGTAAGCCCAGGCTTTGATCCTCAGCGCACCGCTGACCAGAGCATTAAAATTGGTTTCGGTGCTTTGGTCCATCTCTTTGCCAAGGCCTTCCCGGTATTCAAACATCTTTTGGAAATAATCATTGCAGGCAATGATTACACCATAATAACCGGCCGGATCGGCAAAAGAGTTCCCATCCGTGCTCCCGTAATTATAGATTTCCCATAATTCCTGCGGCGCGTTCGAGGTCGGTTCCAGAAAATCGGCACGTAAATCAGTCAGCAGTACCGACTGATCTCCTACGGCCTGCATTTTTGTAATAATACCCAGATAACCCGAATACATTTCGCTCTGTGAGTTAATGTAGTCGCCGGTGTTGATAATGTCGCCCGGATTGGTTTCAAAAAACCCGTCACAACCCAGCAACAAAAGGCCGGCCAGTATGGGCAATATATTTTTTAATATCTCTTTTCTCATATCGCTTAGAATTTCAGGTTAAAACCAAATTTCACAGTCCGCGGGAGCACCACTTTCGCATAATCCATCCCTCGTATTGATTCATCATAGGAGTATGCGAACTCCGGATCAAGTCCCAGGTAATTGGTCCAGGTATACAGGTTCTCGCCTGTCACGTAAATAGTGCCGGAGCGGAAAAACTCCAGGAACTTTTTGTCAAAGCTGTAGCTCAGCGTAACCGCGCGGAGTTTCAGGTAGGATGCATCCTCGATCCAGCGTGAAGAAAAAGCACTATTTCCCAGCGGATCACCATAAACTGCGCGTGGAATATCGGTTTTCTGGCCTTCCAGTTGCCAGCGGTTCAATACTGCCCGCGACTGATTATTAAAACTGTCCATCGCTTCAATTGACCTTCTGACACCGTTATAAGCTTCATTTCCGACAGCATAGCTGAATTCGGCCGAGAGCGCAAAGTTTTTGATGCGCAGGTAAGTATTGAACCCACCGAAGAAATCGGGAGCGGCGCTACCAATGATTTGTTTATCCTCTTCATCAATGGTTTTATCTCCATCCATATCCCGGTAATGCAAGTCACCTGCCTCGTAGGCGTCACCACGCCAGTTGGAAAGTCCGGCTTCACCGGCCTCAGCCGATGAGGCAAAGACTTCCTCTGCAAGGTAGCCGTAAAAGCTGTATGGTTTTTCACCAACCCGGGTGATCACCTGGGCGCCGTCGCTGAAAGTGGTCATGCTCTCATTCATCGTCCCCAGCGAGATCATCTTACTGTTGGAAGTCGAAATATTCCCGCCGACAATCCATTCAAAGTTCTTCTGTTGGATCAAGGCCGCGCTCAGCAACAACTCAAAGCCTTCATTGTCAATCTGTGCGGCATTGACATAATAATCGGAAGTACCAAAAACGGAAGAAACAGGCTGGGCAAACAACACATCATCCGATTGTGCATTGAAATAATTCAGAGACAGGTCCAGTCTGTTCCGGAACAGCGCCAGGTCGATGCCGAGGTCAAGTTGGCGGGTTTCCTCCCACTTCAGCCCGGTATTCGGGATATTGGAACGTACAATACCCGAGAGCGTCTGAAACTGGGCACTGTGGTAATAATTTTTGCCGTAATTGGACGAGAAACGGCTGTTTCCCGTCAGCCCGTATTCTGCCCTGAAATCCATGCGGTTCAAAAATGATGAATTAGCCAGGCCCCTAAGGTTCTTTGTCATAAACGTAATACCGGCAGAGGGGAACACACCGTAACGTCCGGCTTCGGTGCCGGACGAGGATGAACCGTCGATCCCGACATTGACGGAGGTGCGGACCAGGCTTTTCCAGGTATAATCGCCATGCGCATAGAGGTTCATCCAGTTCCATTCGTCAATGTAACCATAGAACGATTCGCTTCCGTCTTCCACATAATCGAGCGTCTGATAAAAATCGTTTGCTGTGTTGTAGCCGGAACCGGCATCATATTCTTTGCTGCTCACCAAGGCCTGGGCTCCTGCCGAGATGTTAACGGCATGAATGTCGTTGAAGCTATTCTTATACCGGACATTCAGGTTATAATAGTTGTTTCTGGTTTCACCGACCCCGTCTCGAACCGTGTTCTCAGCCAGGTCATTGTTCATGGGAACGATGGTCATATTGGTCCGTCCCGGGATGAAGACATTCTCCTGAATGTAATTATAATACAGACCGATGATCCCCGACAGGATCAGCTTGTCATTCAGCCGGTAATTCAATCCCAGACGCATATTGACGTCATAGATCTTATTTTCCGCGACCAGCGTGTTGGTGATCGCCACGGGGTTGCTGACCCCATACCGGTAGATGTCGTATTCATTCAGGATACTGCCGTCGGCATCTTTCCGGTACGGACTCAGCAACGGCGCCTTTTTATACGCGACCATGACCGGGTTGGTTGCCTCAAGCATACCTTGTTCCTGGAAACTACCCTGCAGGTAGCTCAGCCCCACCGTGGTAAGTAACTCCAGCTTCCGGCTGATCATCACATTGGTATTGATCTGCGTCTGGTAGCGGTTCTGCCTGGTATTGTCGATTACACCGCCATTACTCATGTAACCAAGCGAAATGTCGTATTTAGCCACAGCGTCGCCTCCCTCTATACGCAACACATTATCTGACACAAGCGCCGGCGCATAGATTTCTTTTTGCCAATCTGTTTTATTGTTGTACAGATAATTATAATAGTATTCCGGATCATCTTTCAAAAAAGGATAATCGTTCAGAAGATCCTGCATATCGGTGTAATAGGTCATGCCAATGTCCGAGATATACGCCTTAAACTCATCCTCGCCCAACACAGGAAGTTTCCGGTCATTCCAGTTCAATCCGTATTGCCCGGAAAAAGTGATCCTGGTTTCCAGATCATCCGATCCGGTTCCGTCTGTTTCGATCAGGATGACGCCGTTTGAGCCCATCGAACCATACAGAGCAGCCTCTGCGCCTTTCAGCACCGTGATATTCCGTATGTCATTCAAATCGAAAGCGCCGAATAATCCTCTGGAGTATCCGCCAATAACGGGTGAATCCTTTGTATCGGGCAAATAAGGGATTCCGTTCACCACGATCAGCGGGGTATTGTTGCTGTTCAGGGTCCGGATGCCTCGCAGGTTCAGATAAGCACCTTCGCCCGGCATACCGCTTTTATTGATCACCTGTAAACCGGCAACCTCTCCCTGCAAAGCACTTTCGATGTTGATGCCTGTACCGAGATCTTTTTTTGCAATATTCGAGGAGGCAGACGTCTTTTCACCTGCCGTTCCGGCTCTGAAAGGCAATACCTGTTCATCGCTGTACTTCGACTTTTCGCCGGGAATCAGGGTGAAAGAGACCTCGGTCCGCTCAAGAAGAGGTTGCGACATTTCATAAAAACCTTCGGCCGAAACCAGGATCGTGCTTTGCGGATTTGTTGTTTCAATTTCAAATTCTCCTGATTCATTTGTCTGGACTGAACGGTCTGCTCCGGCAATGGTGATCACGGCGCCTGAAACAGGGTGTTTGTCAGTACCTGTAACTTTGCCCTTTATCCGGATTGTCTGAGCTGATAAACCCCAGGCCACGGACAAGAACAGTACCGTCAGTAATAGCTTCATATTTCTCATATCGGATGTGCTTATCATTAATAATTATTATCGGTGGGTCTCAGACACCAGTTGTAAATGATCATTCTGTTCCGGGCTCCTGTACCCTGAGTCATATCGGTGCTTTCCATTTTGATCTTAATGGGCTGGAGGCCGGTCCCGCTTACAGTTACCGTAGCGATGTCTATCCCGTCACGATCGTAATTGGCCGATTTGTTGTTAGTGGAGTACCAATCCTTGTAATTATAGCCTTCGGGATATCCCTGACCGTTCCGGTCGTAATGGCCGTTATTCGGATTAACTCCTTCCGCGACAAGTTCATCGTTAAAATAAATCTTGAGGCGCCAGGGATATTTATCCGAGCGAAATCCCATCCGCAGGTAATACTCCCCGGGTGGCACCAGCGCTACAGACACTGTCCCGTCCTCATTGAGGGCAATTCCGGTGCACTCAACAGAAACCGGAAGTTTTTGAGCAGCGGCTTCTTCCGTGGGATAAGCCCGAAGAACCTTATATGATACGTAGGGCCATGGACCCAGCGGACCGAATCCGCCGTTGTCCCAGATATCGGGATTCTCCAGGTTTGTCCATTTAAAATAGGCTGCCTTCTCGGTCTCATTGCAATTATCCCACAGGTAAAAGCGATTCTTGATCCGGTAGATGACCACGTTGTTCGGGATCTTCAGACTGGTCTGGTAATAGGCTACGCCATTGCTCAGGGTCACCGGGCCGGCGGTGTTGACCTTCTGTATGGCCGGTTTCCATTGGACTCCGGGAGTCGAAGCAGTCGCGCCTTCCAGATAACCGGCTACTGAATAAAGGTCATCGGTTCCGTCAAGCTCTTCAGGAGTCAGGATGCGATCGTAAAAAGCCGACTTGATAATAAATTCTCTGAATTTCAGTGTATCATTGGCATTGGGTTGGCGACTCAGCGCCTCCTGAACTTTCTCATAGGCCTCATCAAGCGCGTTCCCGATCAAGTCGTTGGAAGGAATCAGCATCGTTGAGGTATAAAACTCGGAACGCATGTTCCAGGTTTCACTACCCCCCGAATTGTACCGGTCCATTAAGGTATTCTTCACAACGAACACAGAATCGTAAACGGTATTCCCGGTTTCGTCCACTCCCTTGGGCACGCTGTTGGCCTTATCAAATTCCTTTATTTCATAGGACGCGATCAGTTCCTTAAACAACGTGTAGTTATCACCCAGGTCATTCAGCATCTCATACAGCGACTTGGGCGCATAAATCGGGGATTCCATCATATAGATAAATCCGTCATTCACCTGTACCACACTTTTTATCTTTGACCGGGCAATGCGGATTTCATCGCCGGCAGTGCCCTCCTGAACAGAAACGGTCAGGTACTTTCCGTTCCACATCTGCATCGAAAGTCCGTTGGTGAGCTTGGTGGGTGTAAAAGCCAAATCGCAAACACAGGTTCGCGCAAAGAATCCCTGATCCTCAATGACAGCACCGTCCATCACATCGTTCGAATAAGCGAGAATTGTAAAAAGCTGCTTCTTCGAATCCATGGTTTCAAAAACGCCCTGTTCCGTAAAAAGAGTCGAGATGGAGCTCAAATTGCTCTCAGACTGAATGTACTCGCTGGCCGTGCTGTTAACAACTTTCACGACATCGCTGTTAACCAGAACCTCTTTTTCTGAATAATGGTCATCCCATTTCTCCGCGCAGGAGAAAGCCAGAAACAGGCTTAATGCAGATGCTATGATTAAACATTTTCGCTTCATGTTTTTTCTTGTTTAGTCAGTTACAGGAATGAATTTAATATAGTCAAGCTGAAGCCTGTATGAAGTATGTGAGGTTGCTCTTGAATCCATAAGCACCAGTTTCATCGTCCTGGCCGCAGTGTTGTCAAACTCAATTTCGTTGAAAACCGCCATGGAATAAATGCCCACGGAAGCTTTTGCGCCGTTATAGACATACACTTCACTTGTCTGGTCATCCATGGTAAACTGACATTTGCTGCCGCCGTTAATGAAATCGCTCAGCGAACCGGCGCAGGCATAATACAGCATGACCTGGTATTTTCCTTTCAGAAGCACCGGTGTTTGCATCGATACACTCCCCATGTATCCCAGGTTTACGATCAGCATATCATTCTTATAGGCTTTATAGGTATTAACTGTTGTCCCCGTATTGGCCTTAGTCAGCATGTAACCCAATGGTTTCCAGGAGCTGGCGCTTGCTGTGGAATATTGCTTCCAGGTGTAACTGGTGATTTCGTCACCCTGCAACGAAATCTGATGTTCAGCAGTCTGATATTTTTGGTAACAATCGCCAAGGTCATTTGCAGCCCCGTAAGTATTGACAACAGCAGCAACGTCAGCATATTCACACAAATCCCAGATCACTGTCATCGGATCAGGCGACCAAACCGGCATATAGTGATCGACCTCATGGATGATGCCGTTTTTGGCCTGAATATCGGTTTTCCCTTCAACCAGGCTGATGCCCGAGCTGCTGCTCTTCGAATAATTGATATAATGGCTGCCACCGACGCTGTTGGTCGAAAAGACACCATCCACAGCCTGAGTCGTCCAGATGATCGTGGAATCCCGGAGATCGTCAAACGGAAACAAGTCCTCCCTGTAATTGGACAGGCTGGTCAGGTGATAGCCGATATAGTTGCGCAGAGCGTTCTGATCGCTGGTATAATCGGTCGAAGCCCCCAGCCTGCTGATCAGAGCATTCAGGTCGGAGATACCTTCCTGTGCAAAAATTTCATTGGTAACTGCAAAGAGCGTAAAATTCTTTTTCAGGTAAGACACTCTTCCCAGATCCGAGTAAACCGTATCGTAAGGTGAATCCAGACGCTTCTTCCAGCCGGTCTTATCAACGGCCTCACGAAAAATGGAATAACCGGCATTCTCCTCCAGCCGGTCGTAAAGCGTCTGGGTCAATGGCGTCAGAACGGCATTCAGCACATAAACCAAACCGTTTGTGGTAACATTGGCCAGTTCCGTAACGCGGGCCTCGCTGTTCAGGTAGATCGCATTCAAACCGCCTTCACTACCTTCACTTTCATCAAACGAAACGGTCAGATAATCTTCCGAGATGGTAGGCGTAGTCAGTTTTCCACCCATCAAAAAAGTCTTCTGGCTTATTTCGGCATTGATGACATGATATTTCACCAGTTCACGGGCAAAATCCTGACCCAGTTCTTCAGCCGAAGAAATCCCGTTTTTCTTGTAAAAGGCATCAACGGCATCATTGTCCGGCACAAACAGGGTGAATGTTTCACTGGCCTGGTTTAGTGCATTATAAAGATCTGCGCGATGAAGAATTTCGATCCATTTTGAAAAGTCCTCCTGCCGGGCGTCCAGATAGGTGGATGACGGATATTCTTCATAGGCCTGAAAATGCTTATCCTGATAGGGGTCGTCGCACGAAAACAACAGGATCAGTGCCATCCAAATATTTAAATATTTTTTATTTTTCATATCGTTCCTTTTTAATTATCTCCTTACTCACAGCCAAAAACTCGGCTACTTCACAATACCATAATAGGGATTCTGCTCCAGCAGCTTGTTATTCACAAGTTCTGCGCTCCACACAGGCAGAAAGAGGGCGTCATCGTTCTTTAACACGGAACGGATCCACGATGGGTTGGCCGTATTATTGTACGCAATCACTTCGTTGATCAGAAAGCGTTCGCGGTATTCAAAGCTGTTTCGCTTTCCAAAACGCAACAGGTCGTACCATCTTTTTCCCTCTGCCGCCAACTCCATTTTCCGTTCATAAAGCACGAATTCCAGCATATCGCCCTCGCTGACTTCGGCCAGCACGGGACTGATCACCGGGAGCCTGGAGCGGACGCGGATTTCATTGATCAGATCCACCGCCGTCTGCCAGCTTTCTTCCGAATTACTCATCAGGATCATCGCTTCAGCCTTCATCAGCATCACATCGGCAACGCGGTAGATGATAAAATTGGGATCATCCTCATCAGTCGAATTGCGAACCTGTCCCTCAATGCCGATCCCCGAATACTTCCAGATGTAACCAATCTCCGATTTCGTGTAGTCGGTAGCACCCGGCACGAATCCGCCGTACAGCGTACGAACGGCGTCATCGGTACCGGTCAGCGCAGTCTCCTGAATAAAGTCAAGCAACATGGCATCCGTATAGATATAGTCGGGCAGCCCGGTACCGAAAACAGTGGCCAGATCATTGGTCTGTTCATAATTTTTCTGATCCCACTGAATTTCAAAAACCGACTCATTGCTGTTTCCGGGATAGTACATTTCATACCATTTGGCGGGGTCGCTGACAAATACCGGCCGGAACGCAGAGGTTGCATCAAGAATTTCGTTACAGGCCATAACAGCCGCAGCATATTCTTCATTCCACAGGCAAACATCGGCAAGTAAAGCATTTAATGCCCATTTGGTCGCCCGGCCCTTTGTTTCCCAATCTTCTTCAAATTTTTCCCTGGCAGCACCGGTCGCCAAAGCGGCAGTTACATCGCCTTTAATTTGAATTATAAGTTCATTTTCCGTTGATTTAGCCTTCTCATAACTGATCGCATCGGTCTCATACGGATCAAGTATTAGGGGAGCATCACGCCAGTTCCGAACGATATAAAAATAACAGAGAGCTCTTAAAAAATAAGCTTCGGTCATATACGAATTCATGACAGCCTCCTCAAAGGTTTCGTCCCGTTCGCGAACAGCCTGCGCATTGGCCAGTACTGAGTTCGCCATATTGATCACCTTATACAAAGGCGCCCAACTGCACAAATCTTCATCACCAGGTGTGACCTGGAAAGTTTGCAGGTTATTGCCCTCGTTCAGTTTATACATACTGGCGCCTCTTAATTCTCCCCATTCGATTAGTTGGGGAACCGCATCACGCAGATAAACATAACCCGACGATAACACCGATTCCACTTCCTCTTTCGACGTCCAGTATTCATCACTGACCTGCTCGTTTTCAGGAAGTACCGATAGCCATTCGTTACAGGAGTTCAGCAGCAGGCTTCCGAGAAGCAACAGCAGCATATAAATTATCTTCTTCATAAGTTTCGGTTTAAAATTGAATGTTTACACCACAGGCAAAGCGTCTGGATACAGGGGTGTTGGAATTATCCTTGACAAGCGAGTTGGCCTTAGAGGGCAGTGAAACCTCGGGATCCTGTCCCGTATACCTGGTCCAGGTAAACAGGTCGTAGCCTGTAACAAAGAAGTTCAGGTTATTCATGCCCCAGCGCCGGCATATCGTTGACGGAATGGTATAACTCAGTGAAAGCGTTTTCAACCGCAGAAACGAAGCATTTTCGACAAAACGGTCCGACCCCAGATAGTTAAACCCATAATCATAAAGCGCACGTGGTATGGTGGTGTCATCGCCTTCATTCCGCCAGCGCTTCAGGGTAGCGGTACTTTGATTGTCCTTTCCATGCATGGCTTCCGTGTTCATTCTGCCCTGATTAATGACCTTCTGCCCGGCACGGCCATGGAAGAAAGCGGTCAGTGTCACGGCCTTATACCGGATCTGGAAACCACCTCCCCCCGTTAGCACCGGCATCCCGTTGCCAATATAGACGATATCATACTGGTTAATCACGCCATCATGGTTGATATCCTGATATTTGGCATCACCGGGATAAACTGCCTGGCTGCCATTCTGCATCACAATGGCATCGCCTTCCATATTGGTCATCAGGTTGCCATTGGCATCAATCGCGTGGGTTTCCTCCGTATTTTGATAGACTCCCAGCGATTTATATCCGAAGAATGATCCGACGGGAACTCCCGATTCGAGGCGCTGAGCATACACTCCGTTCCCGAAGCTGTATGTTTCTTCGTTAAGGTTCTCGGGCAGCTCCACAATTTTATTCACGTTCCGGTTCACGTTGGCGTTGACCGAGATCCGGAGGTCCTTCTTCCGCAGAACCTCATAGTCGACGCGGAATTCCAAACCATTATTGGTCATGGTTCCTGAGTTAAAATATTTGATGGTTGTATAACCCGTAGAAGCAGGAATATCCACGTCTTTCTGCAGCAGATCGGTAGTGCGTTTATTGTACCAGTCGAATGTAAATAATAATTTATTATTCAACAGGATCAGGTCGGTACCCAGGTCATATTCGCGCGAGGACTCCCACTTCAGGTTATCAAGTTGGATCTTGACCGGCGCGATGGCCGGCAGATCCATATAATTCTGGCCCAAGGCTTCAAAAGTACCGATATAGGGAGAAGCACCTGATGGTGAATTTCCGCTGACACCATAGCTTACCCGGATCTTAGCCTGATCAAGCCACCACAGCTCCTGCAGGAATTCTTCCTCGTGAGCCTGCCACGCTAAACCGGCTGCAGGGAAAATCCCCCAGCGTTCTGATTTGCCCAGACTGGAGTTTCCCTCCATATTGACGGTACCCGAGACCATGTATTTATTCATCAGGGTGTAATGCATGTTGAAAATACCCGACATACTGCGCACTTCGGATGATCCTGACCCAATACCGGTCACGTGTCCTCCGGTAATGGGATCGGCCAGCTCCGAAGAAGCAGTTCCCGATATGGTCCCGGTATAACTTGAACTTTGGCTTTGGCTTGTCCGGAATAAGGCCGTGGCAATGATATTATGCCTGTCGCTCCAGTTTTTCCTGTACAGGAGTTTATTTTCGGTCTGCAGGACAAAATTGTCAGAATAGGCATCCGTACTTTGATTGGCATAGTTGCTGGTACCGGTGACACCGGTAGCCACCTGCGGAAGAAACTTTTTGTTCTTCACTGAACGGATATTCATCGATACCCATCCGGAATAAGTAAGCTCAGGCAACAGATTATAGTCGAGGCGAAAGGTAATTTTGGATTCCTGCTGAGAAGTGGTGTTGTAACCTTCCTTTGCCATAGCCACGGGATTATAATTTTTATCTCCGTCGAAAGCGCCCTGGAATTCTTCTTTGCTTTGACGGGAAAAGTATTCCTTTGTCCTTTCCTTTGTGATATCGTCGATCCAGTACGGACTCTTGTTGGGCATTTTTGCCAAAGCTTCGGAACGCACATTCCTTTCCAGATTGTAATTGGCATCCTTTTCCGTTTGCGTATAGCTGATATCAGCATTCACCCGCAGACGGCTGGAAAAATTGTAGTAGATGTTCATCGACGAACTCAAACGGTCGACTGCCGTCCCGATCGTGGTTCCTTCCTCATTCAGGTAACCCAGAGAGAAGCGGTAGGTGGCTTTGTCACCCCCGCCCGACATGGCAAAATTGTTGTCGCTGGTGAAAGCTGTCCTGCGCACTTCATCCAGCCAGTTGGTATTCACATTGTATTCGTCGAAATAACGCCAATCGGGATTGTAATTGATTTCGGGCGTGTTGTAGAGTAACTCCAGCAAGGTAGCCGATGATCCGATCCCCTGGGCGTTGGCGGTATTCCAGATCGCATCCTGCATCAGGGCAACATATTGGTTCCCGCTGAGCATCGGAATTGGATCGGGCTCGAATTTCGTGGTGTACTTTGACGAAAAGCTAAAACTGGTTTTTCCTCTGGCTCCCCGTTTGGTACTGATCACCAGGACGCCGTTTCCCCCTTTGGTTCCCCAAATGGCTGTAGCAGCAGCATCCTTCAACACTTCGATCGATTCAATATCGGTCGGAGCAATATTCAGCAGTTGCCCGTAGTCCTCTTCATTAGCCGTTGAAAAATTAAAATCATCACTGATATCGGTCGAATAAGGGATCCCGTCAATAACGATCAATGGTTCTGCCGAGGCATTTAACGTGTTGGTTCCGCGAATACGGATCGAACTTCTGGCTCCCGGGTCTCCTCCGGTTACGATGTCAACCCCTCCCAGTTGTCCCTGAAGCGCTTCTTCAATTGTTGTCACGGGTGAAAATTCCATAATCTCATCCATTTTTACCCGCTGCGTGGCTGCAGTCTGCTCAATCTCCGAAATTCCCGTGATCCGGTCCACATGACGGCCCTGTACCACTACTTCATCAACAACCTGATCGTCAGGCTTCAAAGTAATATCCAGCGTCTTTTGTCCGGTGTATTTGATCTTTTCGGATTTCATTCCCACAAAGGAGGCAATAATGCTGAGATCCGTTTCATTCGCGGGGACCCGGATATTGTACTCACCGGTAATCGCTGTGGCAACCCCGGTCAGGAACCGGTTCTGGCTGTTGGCAACAACCACGTTTGCCCCAGGCACAGGTTGTTTTTTCCCATTAACAAGCTCATATACGATCCCCGACATAACAGTTGTCTGCGATTTGAGCACACCCGGAAGAAGAAGCAACAAGACAATCGTCAAATATCTTATATTGTTCATAATAAATCTGTTACAATTATTGGATTAAAGTGCGCTGCCGATATAGTGTGCACCCCCGTCGTCAAATGCAAAAGGGAAATAATCATGATCAGGGACTACCTCGACCACATCACCTTCACCCGAGCCCGGCATAACAAGCCTGACCCGCAGCGATTGTCCGTCGTCGTCGATGATCATCTTCACACTTACACCGGCGTATTTTGCCATGGTGGTATATTCTCCCTCAATACCTGAACCGGGATAGGGGTAGGTAATCATTCCATTCTCTTCGGTCATCAGGAAATAACATTTCAGGTATCCCGCCAATTCACTTTGACTGACTACCGATCCGTCAGTGGCAACACCCGGTATTTTGCCTGCCTGGATGGCTGCCTTAACGGCATCGTTGGTTGGAATAAAAACCATGCAGCGTACCCCCATCAAAAAATTCAGCGTACCATCGGCCGAATTGACCAGTCCCGCATCACGAAGCAATTCCGAAAATTCATAATACGGATAGCTTTCATCGCGGGTAATCGCCAGACGGTTCTGGAGCGACGCAGACGACATGGCTCGGAAAAGTTCAGGATAATCATACGTATAGGCCTTCCCGTTTGACCAGGCTGCCCCATTATTGGTTGTTTCTGTCAGTTGAACGAAAGGAACGGTGGCTGCTGTATTCATGAATTTTTCATTGAAAAGGACACTGGTGGTCAGCTTTCCGTCTTTTACAAACCAGTAGGTGTACGGCGCATTGGTCCGCAATACCTGTGTCCCAGAAGCGTTGATCCCCTGCCCTCCGGTGACAGTATGGATGTTTACAATATTCGTCATGGCCTGATTGCTGAGCGGTGCCAGATCACCATCGTCGGTCGACCAAAGGGCGTTGTCAATAACCGAGATCCCGCCTTCGGTCAACTGCCCGTTCGAAGGGATCAAAGCCATTAAGGAGGCGTCCTGTGAAGAAAGTCCGATCAATAAGGACGATGCATTCAACATAAAGAGATAGTTGGACAGATCCTTCCTCCGGAATGCAGGTCCGGTAACCGAAGTAAACATTCCCGGAGGATCCAGTTGATTCAGTCCGTATAAAACGCCGTTGGTGCATATAACCCTGTTAGCGACAGGCACAGCATCCACATCAAAATCGATCTTCATGTCAAAGCTGTTTATAATATCGCCGTTTTTAATCTCCTCCGGAAAGACAATTGATTCGTTATAGACGCTGTTATAAAGGAGATAAACCATTGCATAGGGATGCACCTCCGTTAGGGACGAATATCCTCCCGGCCGCCAGTAATTTTCGAAGAAATCAGCAAAAGCCGCGTTGGAAGGCGCGAAAACGCTATGCGCCAATAAAGATATTTCGCCAATAGACCGGTAATTGGTTACCGGCCATTCACCTGCAATATCGGCCAGGGGACTATGATAGTGCCGGTAGAGGTCTGTGCCGTTCCCGAAATCGGTGGTGAGCTGCGCATCCAGTTCATAATAGGAAAACTGATCATACAACTCCAGATATTTTGAATACTCCTCCCTGGTCTGAAGCTCCTTATAGATCGTCTCCAGGGGCTCAACAACGCGGTCAACCAGATAGATGTAACCATTATCGGTCACCACCCCGTATTCGTCTACACTCGCATTCGAAACGTTGAAACCATTATCACCGGTCCACTCCGAAGCAGGATAGAAATACTCGTAGTTGTATTTTGGCGCGATCCCTTTTGTACTAAAATGCAGGGCAGAAAAAACAGGCAATAGTCTTTCATTATGGTAAACTGTTACTTCTGATCCGGTAAGCGGGTCGGTTTCGCTCGTGGGAGCCTCATAACTCCGGGTCCGGTGTTTATAGTAGAGGCCCGCACGAATCTGCTTTTCCTCGTCAGTTGCTCCGTCACCGTCGTAAGGACGAAAGTTTACCAGCATCTCCTGATCATAGGAATAATACATCAGGTGAAAGCCGATCAGCCGTTTCAACTCGGCCTCTGAAAAGTCACTGACCGAAGATTTTCCCTGCTCGCTCAGGTATGCTGTAAAAGCTTCATCATCGGGGGCCATGACAGTCACCAGGCTTTTCCCTTCCAGGATCGGCTTAAATCCGGAGATTTCGGCCGCCTGAAGAAAGATGGAATAATTTCCCCGGGATTCCAGTACTTCCCAGGCGCTTCCTTTGAGCCATTCGGGGACCTCATAGTGCTCGTCCATTTTATTTTCACAGGCACTAAAAACAAAAAGCAGGAGTCCCCAGAACACGTTTTTCATCCATGTTTTCTTGCACATCATGTTAGTACAGTTTGAGTTTGGTTATCTCGCCGCAGAACACGCGGCATTTGAGTCTGACAGAAATAAATTGATTGAGGAATCTGTGAATGCATACTCGTTTCATAAGTCTCAAAAAAATTTAGTTTATTGAAAAGATTGTTAGCACCCGTTCAACTGAACGCTTTTCAAAATTGTTAGTTAGCAAACAGCAAAACTGAAAACGTGTCAGCTTTACCTGTACAAATTTCGGATACCTGAAGCCGAAGAGGCCGGAACTTTGTCCGTATTCACCCCGACAAACTGTTTTTTTCAGCAATTGTTTAATTTTACCGTATGACTTTAAGTGAACTTACTGCAGCAAGACTGCTTATTCAGCACCTGGTCCCCTGGGGGAAAAAGAATGAGGAAGAAGTGGTATCGTGGATGGGTACCCTCCAGGGACAGGATTATATCAGTTCCCGATGGGCTATCGGCGTCCGGCTTCCCGGATCAACTGAAGAAAAAACGGAAGAGGCGATCAGGGAGTTCCGCATTATCCGGAACTGGCTAATGCGCGGAACCCTCCACCTGACAACTGCCACTGATATTCGCTGGATGCTCAATCTGCTGGGTCTCCGTCTGATCAAAGCGGGAGCTTCCCGGAACCGGCAGCTTGAATTGGATGAAGCGACTTTCACCAGGAGCAATGATTTGCTTTTGCGTGTTTTGGAAGGAGGCAAACAACTGACCCGCGATGAACTCGTTGACAGATATGAACAGGCCGGAATAGCCACTACAGGACAGCGTTTCATTCATCTGCTTCAGCGCGCTGCGCTGGAACAGCTCATTTGTTTTGGACCCCGGCGGCAAAAGCAGTTTACATTTACCTTGCTCGATGATGTTGTTCCGGACTCGCAAGCGGCCATGGGCAAGGAGGAAGCCCTGGCGGAACTGGCAAAACGGTATTTTCAAAGCCGCGGACCGGCAAGCCTGCAGGATTTTGTATGGTGGTCAGGTCTGCCGGTTCGTGAAGCCCGGCAAGGACTCGAAGCGGCAAAACCGCTATTACAACAGGAAAACATCGACGGTCAGGTTTATTATCTGCCCCGCGAACTGCCTTCAGGCTTCAGCGTGCAAAAAAGGTCTGTCTTGCTGCTTCCGGCCTTCGATGAATATGTGATCGCCTACCGCGACCGAAGCGCCATTTTCGACAGCCATCTGAGCAAACATGTGATCTCGGTTAACGGCATCTTTTATCCGGTGATCGTGGTGAAGGGAAAAGTGGAAGGATTATGGAAACGGACCATCCAAAAAGACAAAATCCTGGTGGAGATCAATCCCTTTAGCCCGCTCCATGATCGCATGAGGGAAGAGATTGCCGCATCGGTCGAAGAATTTGGCAGATTTTCCGGGAAAGCGGTAGCGGTCAGATAGAAAGCGAGGAAACCGCCGACTTGCTGCGCGCTGCTTTTTTCTTCTGGTACTCGGACGGATTTTCTCCAAAATGCCGTTTAAAAAGCCGGCTGAAATAATCAGGGTCGTTGAATCCCACCTCATAAGCTGCTTCAGCAACAGTAAGTTCCGGATCCTGTAGCAGGATCCCGGCTTTCCGCATCCTGATGATCCTGACAAAATCCTTTGGAGAATAACCCGTTATACCCTTCATTTTTTTATAGAAGACCGTGCGACCGAAGTTAAAATGCCTCAGCAGACTGTCGACCGAAAACGCCGAATCCGTCATATTCTCCTCGATCAGTGCAATCAGTTTGTCCAGGAACTGCTGGTCGGTTGCCGAATGGGTCAGTTCCCCCGTCGCGGCATTCGGGTCATGGCTGTAGCGTTCCCTGAGCTGCCTGCGCTGATTCAGGATATTCGCGATACGCTTTTGGAGATATCGCATGTTGAACGGTTTGGTCACGTAATCATCGGCACCGGTTTCGATCCCTTCAATCTTTTGTTCCTCCAGCGAGCGTGCCGTGAGCAGGATCACCGGAATATGGCTGGTATGGAATTCACTTTTCAGGATACCGGTCAGTTCCAGCCCGTCCATTTCAGGCATCATAATATCACAGACAATGAGGTCAGGATTTTCATTTTTTGCCGCATCAAGGCCTTCTTTTCCGTTCCCTGCCTGCACCACCCTGTATTTTACGGATAATTCTCCTGCCAGGTACGCTCTTAAATCCGGATTATCTTCAATAATTAAAATCTTATTTTTAGAAACCATTGTTTGCATTCGCGCTTCATCGGGTGTTAAAGGTTCCTCCTCAACAACCTGAACAAATTTATGAATATAAGCCAGTTCGGCCCTGGCTTCTTCGCCTGTGGTGACAGAAGGACATTCAGGCAGGTGAGGAAGTGTTACGATGAAAGAACTTCCCTTGCCCGGGGTACTGTTCACCCCGATACTGCCATGCAGCAATTCCACCAGTTCTTTTGTCAGTGATAAGCCGATCCCGGTTCCCGATTCATCCTTCCAGCGGGAACTGTTCCCGAGGCTGAATCGTTCAAAAATGTGGGGAAGATCCTGCTCCCGGATCCCTTCCCCCTCATCAGTCACAACGACTGTAAACGCCGTCTTCGCTTCGTCAACAATCAGCTTCAGCTCAACCTGCTGCCCGGCCCCGGTATGTTTAAAGGCGTTTGAGAGGAGATTGAAAACAATTTTCTCCAGTGTTTTATAATCGACGCAGGCCGTGTATCCGGACAGATCATGGGTGTACTTAAACCTGATCTGCTGTTTTTCCGCCAGCGGGACAAAGGTCCGGTAAATATCATCCAAAAAAAGGATAAGATCGCCGGGAACCGGGTTCACGCGGAAAAATCCTTTTTGTATTTTCCTGAAGTCCATAAGCTGTTCGATCAGTTCCAGCAGGCGGTGGGTATTTCTGCGAACCAACTGAAGCGGCTTCATGACCTGTGGCGGGAGCTTATTTCCGGCAAGCAAATCTTCTACCGGTCCCATGATCAGCGCCAGCGGGGTCTTGAATTCATGTGAAATGCTTGTATAAAAGCGGAGCTTGTCTTCCGAAAGTTTTTTCTCAAATTCCACTTCATGTTTCAGCCGGATCCGCTCCAGCACAAAACGGCGGGCCAGGAAAAAAAAGCCGGCTGCCAGGATTACATAAATGGAATACGCCCACCAGGTTTGCCACGGCGGAGGGGCAATTGTCAGAGCCAGCTTTAATTCCGGATTGACCCAAAGGCCGTCGCTGTTGGACGCCTTCAACCTGAACAGATAGGTTCCGGGTTGCAAATCGCGGTAGATGCCCATGTTTAAATTCCCCGAACGGTTCCAGTGCTCTTCATAATTTTGGAGCATAAACATATACCGGATCTTTTCAGGAGCTTTGAAATCAAGACCTGCAAATTCCAGCGTCAGAAAGTTTTCGTCGTATTTAAGTTTTAACGATTGGAGCGAGTCCCCCAGCATCCTGCGGGCCAAATTGAGTTTTTCCCGATCCGTTTCACCGTTTATTAAAAGATTGGTCAACACGACCGGTACCTGCTTTTCAGATTTCCGGATCGAATCGGGATCAAACCACACCATTCCTGAGATATCACCGAAAATTAATAATCCGGAAGATGTTTTGGCTCCACGGCCTTCTGAAAAAGAATTTTCCTCCAGGCCATCATCTTCATAAAAATTCTCCATGGAATGATTTGCCGGGTTGTATTTACATAGCCCAAAATCAGTGTCAATCCACAGATTTTTCTGATCATCCTCAAGCATCCCCATAACAAGATCGCTGGGAAGGCCTTCGTTCCCGTTGATATGATCGAACGAAAAAGGCTGGGCGGAGTTTCCTTTTTTCAATTTGTTTAGTCCACCGCCGGAGGTGCACATCCAGATATTGCTGTCTGAATCCCCAACAATGCTGATCACATCGTTATGGGATAAGCCCTGCGGATCAAAGGACCGTTCGATCGTCTGAAACTTCTTGTTGGAAGTGTTCTGATACTGCGCCGGCAGGAAATTTAAACCATTGGCTGTCCCAATCCACATGTTTCCTTCCGAATCCTCGAAAATGCAGCGGACACGATCGTCCGAAATGGAAAACCGATCATCTTCATTTTCCCGGTACTGCAAGATCTGCTGATCATCCTGAAAGGGGTTTCGGATAACATTCAGTCCGCCATGATACGAAGCGACCCACATCTGCCCGTGCCGGTCCGCACGGAGATCAAAAACATCATTATGCGAAAGGCTACGGGAATCAGCCGGATCGTGCCGGATATGTTCAATCCTGAACCGGGAAGAACGGATCTGACCGGCAGACGAAGGCAGATCTTTTAAAACGAAGATCCCATTCCCCTTTGTTCCAATCCACAGGTTGCGTTCCAGGTCCTCTTCAAAAGCATATATCCCCGTCAAAATCGTTTCCCTGTCGAGTCCGGGCAGCTCATCACCGGTGAATAGTTGTACCATATTTTGATCATATACCACCAGATCTCCTCTTTTGTTTCCCGTCCAGATCCACTTCCGGCTGTCTTCGAAGATTGCACGGACTTCATTGTTAAAGTCACGGTCCATTCCTGTCTCATTCTTCTTAAAATGAAAGCCACTCTGCTGAAGGCTGATCTTATTCAGCCCCCGCTTGTAAGTCCCCGCCCACAGGTTACCTGAGCCATCTTCAAAAACAGAAAGGATCAGATTGGAAGAAAGGCTGCCGGGGTTGTTTTCTTCGTGCAGGAATTGCTCAAACTCTTCCGTCTCCCGGTTAAACCGGGAAATCCCTCCACCATAGATCCCTACCCATACATCTTTATTCCGGTCTTCCCAAAACACCTGTTTTTCACCTTCCTGAATGGATTGCCTGATCTCCGGACGAAGATCAAAATGGGTAAACTGGCCGGTTCGGGATTGAAACCGTGTCACGCCGCGACGGCTGGTAACGAGCCATAAATCGTCATAACTGTCATGAAAACAGGAAACAACATAACTGGTAACAATACCGCTGTTCCTGGTTGTCAGATGAGAACAGGTGCCGGTGTTTTCATCGATCATTAACAGTCCCTTCCGGGAACCTACGCATAACTGCCCGGTACCGGCCGGCTCAATAAAACTGATCGTATTGTTCGTACCTCCCCATTCCGGCGTTTTCCAAAATAATTCGGCCCTGTTGCGCGATAATTTATAAACTTCACCGGATTGACAGCCGATCCATGCCGCTTTCTCCGTTTCAAGCATCGTCATCGTATTGCAGGCAGGTTCAGAAAGAAACCTCCGGATCCGGTGCGGTTCCTTTTCAGACATCCGGTCATCCGGCAAATAGCAAATCCCTCCGGACGTTCCAATCCAGGCGCCGCCCCTGATTCCGGGACGTACGAAATTAATGGTTAGTGAAGGAAGAATATCTTTTGTATTGAACCAGCTCAGCGAGTAATCCGGAGTTTCAGGGTTTGAAATAACCCGGACACAACCTTTTCCGTCCAAATACAACCAGACCACTCCGCCGGACGACTCATAAACTGAGTGAACGGAACAATCTTTATAAGCTCGTCCCAGAGCAGCCGGGAAATTGACGAAAGTTCCGGAACGGGGATTAAAACGATGAGCATGGTCATTATACGTTGTAACCCAAAGGTAGCCGGCGCCATCCTGGAAAATATCTCTGATCTTATGGTTACTGATCGACGTTGAATCGCCGGGGGTGAAGGTAAATGTTTTAAACTGCTGCCCGTCGTAACGGCTCAGCCCGTTTAGAGTGCCAAACCAGAGATAACCTTCCCGGTCCTGAAAAATAGAACGCACCGAATTATTCGCCAGCCCGTCCTCAACCGTGAAGTGTTCAAATGAGGAACGGTATTGGGCAGACACGGCCACTGAAATCAACAGCAACAGGACAATCAGGCAATACCTGATCGTCTTGCAAGCCAAAATCCGTCCTATAGCGACGACTATGCCTCCTTTTGAAAGGCATTTTTTCCCATTTCTCTTCATCAGGTCAGGCAGATTAGTTCCGCTAAATTAAGAAAAATAATGGTGTTTTATACTTTTAAAAGGAATGAAACGAACGATGTTGACTACTTCAGATAGTTGTTCAGCTTTTTTACCCGTTGTACAAGGATTTCCTTGAGTTCGCCGGGAAATACGATATCGACTTCCACCCCTGAGGCTACCAGCCAGCGCGCAAAACCATGGAGATCATTATTGGCAAAGCTAAGCTGAATGACTCCCCCGGGAAGGTCCTTTTCTTCTCTTATTCCATACCAGGATTTTGCCTCCTCCAGTACTTTGAATTGTTCAGGCATAATGAGAAGCATAATATTTATGTCGCCCGACAGAAACGAGTACTGCGAGAAGTATTCGCTCATGCTGATGTGCTTCTTATCCGTAAAGTTTTCATCACTGAGAAGCAGTGACTCCACCCGGTCGAGCCGGAAATCCCGGTAACCCTGGCGAAGTCTGCACCAGGCGATGAGGTGCCAGCGGGAATCGTAGTTCCATAAACCGATCGGTTCAACCTTTCGTGTGGTTAATTCATTCGTATATTTGGCATTGTAAACCAGTTCCACCACCCGGCGGCGGGCAATGGCCTGCTGGATTTCTGAAAGAAACAGATTTCCGTATGAAGGTGCAACTGTAGTCCAGTGCTGCACGGAAATTGACTGGGATAACGATTCCAGATAATCTTTTTCCCCCTGTTTCAGAATGGCTCTAATCTTAAATACAGCCGACCGGTAATGATCGCAGGTTTCCATATCCGACATGCTGTCCATCAGTTTTTCGCCCATCAGCAAGGCCGAAGCTTCCTGCAGGGTAAAGCTGACCGGATTAAGATGAAAATTGTCGGTAAGGAAATAGCCTGTCCCCGCTTCCGCACCAATCGGAACACCTGCTTTCTCCAGCGCCCGGATATCACGGTAAACAGTACGCAGGCTGATTCCAAAACGGTCGGCAAGTTCGGACGCTTTTACCACCCTCTTGCTCTGAAGATGGATCATGATCGCATTTAGTCGCTCTATCCGGTTCATCATAGACCCTAAAAGTCGGTATAATTATCTAAACGAAGATAAAAACTTGTTGTTTTACAGGCAGCAACAAAAATCAGCCTGCTTTCAAAAGCATAAGAAACGTACTTTTGAGACGGATCACGCTTACCGAATAATTCCTGTTTTCTGTTTGGAGCAACATCCGTGTATAGGTGATCCCAAGCCTTGTCCAGAACCCCGTATAATCGGAAATGATCATTTTCAGCTCGCCCCATTTTTGAAGATCTTCCGTTTTACCTTTTTGAACCGAACGGATTATTGAAAGCAAAACAGGCTCGCGCACCTCATCCATCTCGTTATGATATACCCATATTTGCTGACCCGGAGACGGAAGGACCGGAACAGGGACCTCCCCGGCATATCCCGGATCTTTTGACAGCATCTGCAGGGTAAGCTCATTGATCCATGTGAAGTTAGTGACCATAGAAGTTGCTTGTTTTTCCTTGTTTTTGTTCATACTTCCAGATTATAGTGACAAAGAAAACAGGAGGAAGTGACAACAGTATGTCAGCAGTATTTTATTTTTTCAAATTTTCTTTACCGGTTGCTCCAATCCAAGCCGGTGAGCTACGATGCTGATGTAAAACAATTGAAAAGCATGGTAGATCATGATCGGGACCAGGAAAAGACTGATATACGGAGTTCCCGCGAGCAGCACACTCGAAAATACGGACCCGTGTATCAATGATTTTTTCGACGAGCAAAACAGAACGGTAATCCCGTCTTCCCGGTTAAAGCGCATCAATCTGACCATCATCCGGGTCGCCTCATAGATCAGAAAGAATAACCCAATCACGCTGACGCCAAGGATCGCCAGCTCCTGCAGGCCAATACTGCTGAATATCCCTTCACTGAAGGAATCACTGAAACTGTTGTACACGATTGCCAGGATCACGGAGCGATCGAAAATGCCGATGTAACGACTGTTCGCCTTTGCCCATTTACCCAGGAACGCGTGCGCCGCCATGCCGGCACATACCGGCAGCAGGATTTGAACAAGCAGATCACCCAGGGCCTGGATAAAAGAAAAGGCTTCACTTTGATTTTCCAGGAAAAGCCCCATCCAGGCAGGGGTGATCAGGATCCCGATAATCCCCGAAATACTCGCATTGAAAATGGCGCTCGGAATATTTCCTTTGGCAATGGAAACCATAACCACGGCCGAAGATACGGTCGATGGCAGTGCAGCCAGGAAGAACACAGCCAGCCATAACATGTCATAAGGCGTATGTTCGAGCAAAGGGCGAAAAAGCAAAACCACCAGGGGAAATAAAATAAAGGTAATACTTTGGATCAGGATATGGAGACGCCAATTGCTCAGGTCGTTTTTCAGTTCGCCCGGGCTCAGCCTAAGCCCGTAAAAAAAGAAAAGCACCATGATGCCGTAATGAACCACTGTTTTGAGTTCAACCCGGCTCCCCTCATTCCCGATTCCGGGGAAAAGATAAGCTGTCAGGATCATCAGCAGAATACCAATAATAAACCAGTCAGGCTTGAAGCTTTTCATGAAATATGGTTACGCCAGCCGCTCAATTAACCAGGAGAACTGTTCCTATTTTTAAAATCTTATCGCGCGGAATTTTATTTGCAGCGCATAATTTATTGACCGAAGTGCGGTATTTCCGGGCAATCGTCCAGAGGTTGTCGCCCCTGCAGATGACATGCTGAGTCGCTCCGTCAACACTGGCCAGTAAAGCAGGCTGAGAATTGCGGACTTTCCCTCTGAAATTAGATGGATCGACTTCAAACTGACGATCCTGATAATAGATTTGATCGGTGCTCAATGCGAAAGTCTCAAAATCGATATATTTATTCGAATCAAAGGGTTCGCCCAGAAACCGGGTTTCAAAATGAAGATGATCGGTGGTTGCGCGGCCTGTCCGTCCTCCAAGTCCGATCAGATCGCCTGCTTTTATGGTATCACCCAAACTGACGCAAATCGTTTTCAGATGACCATAAATGGTTTCCAGTCCGTTCCTGTGGCGGACCAACACCAGATTCCCATAGCCGCTAAACCTTTTCGCCAGTCTTACCCGTCCGTCAAAAGCACAACGAACAGTATCGCCTGAATTCAGTTTGATATCAGTACCGGTATGCTGACGACCACTCCGGCGTCCAAATTTGGAGATCACTTTTCCTTTCACAGGCGGGCAAAAAGGAGAATCATACAACCCGACAAACCGAATGGCAACCAGATCGTCCTTTGGCGGGAGCATCGTCTGGGCATACCGGATCTGACTGGAATTCCAACTGTCTTTATAATAGATTTCATCACAGGAAATGCGCGAATCGGCCGACAACACTTCCGTTAAACTCAGAAGTGAATCAATTTTAAGCGGAGTAAATTGGAGCGGTATATCGACAACAATGTTATCGGATAATTTTGGCTGTGCGTTCAAATTCACATAAAAAAATAAACTGGTAGCCAATATGAAGTAGCGAAACATCATCTTCAAAAATTGGAATTTTAATTTAGAAAAAAGTTCAAACAGCTACGAAGTTAATTTTTTCATTATTTATTTCGGCACAAATCGTAAAAAAATATGCTGAATTTATTGCACAATTATCGCTTTTTATACATTTGCGGCAGTTTTAAAAAGGGCATTCTGAATCATGAAAAACACCGGTTTGCGAAAGGGATTGATATATGCAGGATTTGGGATAGTCATCATTTTTGCATTGATTGGCTTCGTTTTAACGACCGCTTTTTTCGCAGTCAAACTGCATCTGACTGATGATCCGGGAGTCGTTGATCTTAACGACCGCTATTTTCAGGAAATCAAAGATAAATACGGGAAGGGACCGGAAAAAGATTCCGCATCATTCAATTATTCGGAAGCGAAACTGATCCACAATCTTTCAGTCCTGGCACGATATTATCCGGCAAATGCCTTTTACATCCAGCATGCTTATTATCAAACCCGCAATTTAAAGGAGGCTCAGCGGATGGTAGAGGCGGTGAACCTTCATATGCAGGACAATGCAGCTTATCACAGCGAAGTAGATGCTTTTGGGGAGAAAAACAGTCCGGAGCAGCTTGCCTTACAAACAAAAAGCGTATTCGAATGGATGAATATCCCGGAGTGGCAGGATTTTAAAATGGCTGTCGCCAAAGATAAGCACCTGATCGATTCAGTAGCCCAATTAACCGGTGTTGAACCCCGTTTAATTGTTGCCGTCCTGGTCGGTGAACAGATCCGGTTATTCAATTCGAATCGCGAAGCCTATAAAAAATGGATTGGGCCCTTAAAAATACTATCGGTCGAGACCACTTTCTCCCTGGGTGTGACCGGGATCAAAGTTCCCACAGCCCGGACAATCGAAAAAAACCTGAAAGACAGTACGTCCGTTTTCTATCTGGGCAAGCCCTTTGAGAACCTGCTCGATTTTAAAACAGCAGATATTGAACAGGAACGTTTCGACAGACTGACCTCCTACAAAAATCATTTCTATTCCTATCTTTATGCTGCCCTGAATGTTAAGCAGATGAAGGTTCAATGGGAACGTTTGGGTTATCCGATCAATGACCGTCCTGAAATCCTGGCAACTTTATTCAACATTGGGTTTGAAGTTTCCGTTCCCAAAGAAAATCCGGTAGTTGGCGGATCAGGGATTGATATTAAGGGAAAACGTTATTCTTTTGGCGCGGTGGCTTATGAGTTTTACTATTCGGGTGAATTGTTTGAGCTGTTCCCGTTCGAAAATTCCAAATTCGATTTCGAAAATGCGTAAACAACGACTGCAATGCGTTCTGCTTTATTCTTTTATGCTACTGCTAATCAGCCCTGCTGCTTATCCTCAGTCCAGCCATACCGGCGAAATTTCCTGGAAAACGCTGATGGCGGGTTTGCAATACGCAGAAGTGGATGCTCCGGATCAATCGGTTGTCAATGATTCCAAACTGACCATCCTGAGAATAGACCCCCGCAACTTTGATTTTGAATTTCTGACCGCTTCGGAATACGGTCATCGTATGCGAACAGCACCCGATTGGGCAACGGAATTCAATCAAAATATCATCGTGAACGCCGGAATGTACAATTACAACCGTTCGCATTCGAACAAAGGGTACATGAAACATTTCAATCACCTGAACAACCCGAAGAAAACGACCAATAACAATGCCATGCTGGCCATGCATCCGAAAGATGAGAAGAAATTAGCTTTCGAAATTTATGACCTCACCTGCCAGAACTGGGACTCCTTAAAACACCAGTACCATTCTTTTTGCCAGGGCATGCGCATGATCAGCTGCACGGGCGGGGCAATGGAATTCAACAAACGGCCCGACCAGTCGTGCAGCATGGTTATAGCAGCCACCGATACAGCTAAAAACCTGTATATCGTCTTTACGCGCTCGCCCTACACCCACCGCGCCATGATCAGATACCTGCAGCAGTTGCTTCCGGGTGTCCGCACAACGGCTTACCTGGAAGGGGGTCCCGAAGCCAGCCTTTATATCAGTACGGGAGATACCGTCGTTGCCAAATACGGCAGCTACATTTCGAATACCCGCGCCAATGACGACAATGACCACTTTTGGGAAATTCCCAATGTGATCGGGATCAGAAGGAAACAGACACAAGATAAAAGAAGTAGCGAGTAGCGAGTCGTTAGTTGAAATGCAGCTCATGGTCAGGATCCTAACTTCCGCTATGCTCTATGTCCTGTGCCCCACGCCATTCTACCTTGTTACCTTGCAACCTTGTAACCATTTTCCCGGGGTCCCGTTCTCCCTGCTCCGGTCTCCGGTTTCCCGACTATTTCCCCCATTTCTTATTCGGCCTGCTGCTCATCTCAAAGATCAGCTCGGCTCCCCCGGCAATATCCTGGTGTGACAGTATGCCCGAATTGAATGGCTTTCCGTTCAGACTTGCTGACCGGATATAAATATTTGTGTCGGACAGGTTGTTGGCTTTCACCGTGAGTGTTTTCCCTTCTCCAAGCTGAATGACAGCCTGTTTTACCGAAGGAGAACCAATAGCGTATTCGCCCGACCCCGGACAAACCGGATAAAAACCCAGCGATGAAAAGATGTACCAGGCCGACATCTGCCCGCAATCGTCGTTGCCGCATAAACCGTCGGGCTTGTTGAGGTACATGGTGTTCACGATTTGGTGGATCCGTTCCTGGGTTTTCCAGGCTTTGCCGGCCCAGTTATACAGGTAGGCAACATGATGGCTGGGTTCATTCCCGTGAACATAGCAGCCAATCAGCCCCTCGCGCGTGATATCTTCAGTTTCAGCAAAGTATTTGTCGGGCATGTACATGGTAAACAGCGAATCGATGTGTTCGCAAAAGCGGTCGTTCCCTCCCATTTTCCGAATTAAACCGGGAATATCCTGCGGAACATAGAGCGAATAATTCCATGAATTTCCTTCAATAAAGCCTTCATTGGCTGTATGCATCGGATCGAAGGGTTCTTTCCAATTTCCCGCGCTGTCTTTGGCGCGAACAAAACCTTTCCGGTCGTCAAACAGGTTTTTCCAGTTTGAGGCACGCTTTTCAAACCCGGCGGCGATGTCCGTTTCACCCAGCGATTTGGCCAGTTGGGCAATCGTCCAGTCGTCGTAAGCATATTCGAGGGTAATTGAAGATCCTACAATATTTTTGTCGTAAGGAACATAGCCCAGGTCCATATAGTCGCCAATATTGGCATAAGACCGGTGCTTCGCCGAAGCGACACAGGCTGCTAAAGCCCGCTTTCCGTCAAACCCGCGGATGCCGTTCATCCAGGCATCGGCGATCACCGGTACGGCATGATACCCGATCATGCACCAGTTTTCATTGCCAAAATGACTCCATACGGGCAGGATATGATGCACACTCTGATCGTAATGAGCCAGCATCGAATTGACCATATCTGCGGTACGTTCCGGCTGGATCAGCGTAAACAGGGGATGAAGTGCGCGGTATGTATCCCAAAGGGAGAAAACGGTATAATTGTTAAACCCTTCAGCCTGGTGAATGTTATGATCCAGGCCTCTGTACTTCCCGTCCACATCCATATATTGGACCGGATTAATTGCTGTATGGTAAAGCGCAGTATAAAAGGTCGTCTTCTTTTCGGGCGAAGCATCTATCCTGATTTTGCCCAACTCTTTTTGCCATTGATCTTTGGCTTCTCCCCTGATCCGGCTAAAGTTGAAGTCGGGGACCTCGGCCTGCAGGTTTTTGACAGCTCCCTCGGTGCTTACTGCCGAAAGGCCAAATTTAATTTGGATCTGTTCCCCTTCCCCGGTGGTAAAATCGAAATGGGTGCGCAACTTCTTTCCTGCCATTTCAGGGAAATTGTGTTCCTCGTCAAATCTGCGCCAGAATCCTTTATACACCAGCTTCTCGTCATTTTTGCAACCGAAGCTTTTAATGGGTTTGGAAAAGGCCATTGCAAAATAAAGGTAACTGGTCCTGGCCCAGCCGCGGGTGATCCGGTAACCGGTAACAAGGGTGTCGTTTTCAACTCTTACGTAGGACCAAAGGACCTTCCCGTCATAATTATAAATTCCGTGATTGAGGTCCAGGATGATATGTGCCTCTTCACTTTTTGGAAATGTATACTGATGGAAACCGGCATGCGGCGTGGCGGTCAGTTCCGCCTTAATGTCATAATCATCGAGCATGACGGCATAATAGCCTGGCTCTGCCTGCTCGGTTTCATGACTGAACCGTGACCGGTAACCGCTTTCCGGATTCGCTGCAGTTCCCGGATTCAGTTGCAGCTTTCCGATGGTGGGCATCACCAGAAAATCGGAGAGATCGGAATGCCCGGTCCCGCTGAGATGCGTGTGGCTGAATCCTACAATGGTTTTATCGCTGTACTGGTACCCGGCACAGTACCGGTATACTTCCGGATTATACTGACCGTTAACGGCATAGGGAATCGTATCGGTATCCGGACTTAACTGCACCATTCCAAAAGGGACACAGGCTCCCGGAAATACGTGGCCCATCTCTTTTGTCCCGATCAGCGGGTCAACATACTGCGTCAGGTCTTCCTGCTGCTGGGCTGCAACAGGCAAACCAATTAATAATGCCAACGTTCCTGCAATGAATACCTTCATCTGTATTTTTTTAGTTCAGAAATTATTTTAACGGTTAAAAACACTCAATCGTTACGCTGTTTGTAAAAGAACAGGCGGCCGGTTTTTCCGACCAGCCGTCTGTTTGCTGTTAATAATCCAAAATTACCGGCATTTTCAATATATCGCACCATACCGGAGGCAAAGACTTAATAATTTTTTCATTCTTTCGGGGGTAGCATCATTTTGAAGAATGTGTGCCGGAAAGCTCAAACGGAACGGGGACCCTGTCAGGCGGGCCCGGTAATCTTTAAAAGCCCTCAACACTCGTTCACATGGTGTCATCGGATTAATGGTTTATTGGTTATATCGTTCCTATTGAATTTAATCAAGAGCCCCGCTTTGCATTTTAGGCGGTGAATCCGAACAACCGATGTCTTCAACTCTCCCTTTGATCTCCAGTTTAATTACACTGACAACAGGGTCAGGAGCTGTTCCGGGAACCTCAATACTCAATACTGATTCGTTCTTCCTTGTTCTTAGCTTTTCTCCGGTAGCCAGTAAGCTGGCTGAAACAACTTTGTTAGTTAGTCCCGGAACGTTCAGCTCTCCTTCCATTGGCCAATTGAACACCGCAAGATACAAAACAGTCTTGTCTTTTATCTCTTTTTTTGTACACTCTCCCCATGGCAGACCTCCCAAAGGACTGGCTTCAGTTCCGTATATCGCCTCCCCGTTAATTTTCATCCACCGTCCAATATCGTGAAGCCGTTCAACGCTTTCCTCCGGGAATGTACCATCCGGCCTGGGTCCGATGTTAAGCAGATAATTACCACCCCGTGAAGCAATTTTCACCAGGTTCCGGATCAGTGATTCGGACGATTTCCAGTTCTTGTCAAAACTTTTATAGCCCCAGGAACCATTCATGGTCATACAGGTTTCCCAGTTCTGTCCGTTCACCGCATTCCGGTCGGGAATAGCCTGTTCCGGAGTTTTAGTGTCACCGGGAAAATCCGGATGCAAACGGTCGTTGGTAATGATACCAGGCTGAAGTACCAGGAGCTTTTGTAGTTTTTCGGCGCCTGCATAGCTTTTCATCTGGGTGGCGTAATCCCACCAAAGGACGGAAACTTCGCCATAGTTGGTAAGTAGCTCCGTGACCTGAGGTACTGCGATCCGGTCGACATATTCATCAAAGGTAGCTGTCAGCTGGACCGGGTCCCAGTGTCCGTCGTGCTCTTTGGTATATTGATCGATCCGGGTGGAATCGGGATTCGGCCACCCCTCCCGCATTAAACGCCGGGCAGCAGATCCTCCGGGGTGCGTCCAGTCGACCGCCTGGGAATAGTAAAAGCCAAGCTTAATACCATATTTTTTACAGGCTTCGGCCAATGGTCTCAGCAAATCTTTCCCATATGGTGTGGCATCCACCACATCCCAATCGGTCGCTTTGCTGTCGAACAGGGCGAAACCATCGTGATGCTTGGCCCCCACGATCAGGTACTTCATGCCTGCATCCCGGGCCATCTTTGCCCAGGCTTCCGGATCATAGTTGACCGGATTAAACTCCCGGGCCTTTTCCCGGTATTCAGCAACCGGGATCTTGCACCGGTTCAGGATCCAGGCCGCATCGCCCCTGGCCTGGTGATGCCCCTTGTAAACTCCTTCATACAGGGAATAAACGCCCCAGTGAATGAACATTCCGAATTTGGCTTCGTGCCACCACGCCAAATGTGCGGCATCGGACGATTTCTGCTGTGCGCTGGTCACTCCTGAAGCAAGAAAAATCAGAATCAGAAGAGAAATTAACTTTCTCATAAGCAATGCTTTATTATCTTTTAACCTGAATGATTTTGCCTGAAGCGTTAGCACAATTTTCAACCAATACGTTTTTAGATGTTCCTGCCAAACTAAGCTCAGCTCCGGAAGTATCGAAAAAGGAATCACTCAGTTTCACTCCATTACAACCCGACAATACCATTCCGCGGCTTCCTTCTGCTGCTTTACTTTTAACAGTCACATTCCCGACCGTTAATCCGGAGCAATTCCAATACAGTTGCACATCACCGCAGGCATTGAACAGGTTGATCCCTTCAATGGTCACAGCCGAACAGCCTTTCATGGCGATCAAAGCCGGACGGGCCTCGCCGGGCGTTTCTTTGAGGTATCCTTTTTGGATCTGAGCACGGATATGATCCAACAGCGCTGGTCCCTGCCCCTCGATCACACCCTTTCCTGTTATTCCGATGCTATCCTGTGCCTCAGCACAAATCAACGCTTTTACTCCATTCACAGGGTCATAATCATATACCGTGGTAACGCCAACCAGTACGGCGCCTTCTTCCAGATGAAGGATCACGTTCGAACGGAGCTGAATACTCCCGGTCAGGTAACGCCCTACATAAAAAATCAGGCGGCCGCCACCTTTCGAACTGATCAGATCAACCGCTTTCTGAATAGAACCTGTATTCAGGGTGATGCCGTCCGATTTCACACCAAATAATGAAGCTTTATAATCTTTTGCTGAAATGATCAGCGTATTGCAAAGCAAAAGGATTACTGCAAATATTTTTAATTTTGTCATGTTCCTGAATTTTGAGTTATTGAATGATCACCTCTTCCGATTGATGCTGAAAGATCTGCTGTTTGTCTTTGCTTTCAGGTTCGCTGAATGTCATTTCGGTAAAGGAAGCTCCCTTCACGTCATCCATGACAATGGCCGGGCGATAATCTTTCTTTTGGGCCCTCAGGATCACATTGTCAAAATGGATCCCTTCAGCATGGCGGATATAGAATCCCCAGGCCGGCAGTTCCTTAAACTGTGAAAACTCAGGATAAGCCTTTCTCATCTCCGGAATGCTGTCCAGGTCGGCAGAAGTTAGCCCGCGTTTGGCATAATAAGGGTTGCCTGCTCCCGGATAAACAATCTCGATATTTCTCAGCGTAACATTCTGTATTTTATAATCGGGCAAACCAACAATGCTTGCAGGAGAGATATTCCGGGGCAGATCCTCAACCGGGCCTTCATAACTATAACCGGCATCAGGCTTTCCAAAAGGAACCTCAGCATACACGTTCGAAATGGTGATATTCTTCATAAACGGCTTTTTACCCTGGCTCCAGCGATCGCCCATTCTCAAAAAGATGACATTCCCGGTATTAATCGAACGGACGCCATCGACCACGATGTTCTCGATCTCACCTCCGTCAACAGCGGCGAAGGTGATGGCCGAGCGGAAGGTGTCGAAAATAGTCAGGTTCGTCACTTTGAAATTCCGGAATCCTCCACGCGACACGGTACCGAATTTCAGCCCGTTGGCGCTGGAACGGCCAACACAATTGTCAACCACCACATTCTGACAGATGCTGTTCGGGTCGTGTGATTTAAAACAAAGCACATCATCTGCAGCGTCAAAATAGGAATTTCTGATCACCACGCCATCGCAATCGACCACGTCAATGCCGTCATTGTTCCAGTAGGCTTTGCTGTCGACATAAATATCGTCGACGTACAGATTTTTGCACTGGTCGTAGGTCTGGTTCCAGCTGGCAGGATCCCGTAAGGTAATCCCGGTTATGGTCACGTTTTCACATTCGCGGAAATAGATATTCTGAGGACGGTTTGTCTCATTGGGCCGGTCCAGTTTCAGCGGATCCTCATAGATGCCCCGATGAATATACTGAACCATGTTATTCGCAGTGATAAATCCGCGGCCGTTAATGGTTCCCTTTCCGGTGATCCCGATATTTTTCTGGTTCACCGCGAAGATCATCGACATCCAGCCGATCTTTTTATCCTTTACAAAGTCGAAGGGATTGACAGATCCCAGCAAGGTAGCCCCTTCTCTCAGATAGAGCGTCACATTCGATTTCAGGTAAATGCTTCCGGTAACCCAATTGCCGGCATCAAACACCAGACGCCCTCCCCCGTTTTCACTAACATAGTCGATGGCCTTCTGGATGGTCCGGGTATTTAAGGTCAGCCCATCGGCTTTTGCTCCAAATTCGGAAACCCGATAATCTACACCCCATGTCTGAAGTGTCAAAACCAATAAAATAGCCGGCAATATCGATCTGATCGTGTTCATCATTCTCAATTTTAATGATTATTCTGTTATTTTTTCTGAACAATTCCGGTTGATTTATTCTGATGAAGCTGCTTCCTGCTTCCTTCCGGTTCGTCGTATTCCATGTCCTTGAAGGTTGCCCCTTTGACGTCATCCAGTACAATAGCCGGGCGATAGTCCTTTGATTTCACGGTCAGCTTTACATTCTCGAACGTGAGATTTTTGGCATGACGCACATAAAATCCCCAGGCAGGCAGTTCTTTAAATTGGGAGAATTCCGGATAAGATGAAGCCATTTCGGGGATGCTGTCCAGATCGGCAGGTTTAATTCCCCGGTAAGCATAATTGGGATTCCCGCCCTGAGCATACACGATTTCGATGTTCCGCAGGGTCACGCCGGTAATATCCTGACCGGGAAGACCAACGATACCGGCCGGAGAAATATTCCTGGGCAGATCTTCTATAGGGCCTTCATATTCATAACCGGCATCGGGCTTGGTCGCCGGAATTTCGGCATACATATTCTGGATGGTGATGTTGTTCATACTGCCCTTGCGTCCTTTGTTCCAGCGGGCACCGATCCGGAGAAAAATGGCGTTACCCGTATTGTAAGCATACAAACTGTCGATCAGGATGTTCTCCACCAGTCCTCCGTCCGGGGTCGCAATGGTAATGGCCGAACGGTAGGTATCGTAAACTTTGTTGTTGATGATCTTAAAATTCCGGTAGCCTCCCGCGCTAAGTGTACCGAATTTTATACCGTTGGCGCTGGAACGGGCCACACAATTGCGGACTTCCACATTCTCGCACATTTTGGTGGCATCGTGCGATTTGAAGCAGATCGCATCGTCGCTGGCATCAAAAAAAGAATTGGAGATCAGTACATCCCGGCAATCGACTACGTCGAGTCCGTCGTTGTTCCAAAAAGCCTTGCTGTCGACCGTGATCCCGTCAATTTTCAGGTTCCGGCACTGGTCGTAAAGCTGCACCCAGTCGGCTGTGTTTTTGATCATGATGCCCGATACCGTCACATTTGTGCACTCGCGGAAATAAATTCCCCGTGGTCTGCGGGTTCCCGGCCTGTCAAGCTTCATCTCATCCTGAATGACGCCTTTATGGATCTGGTCGATCAGGTTGTAAGCAACATCCCTGCCCTGTCCGTCAATGACTCCTTTACCCACGATGGCAATACTGTCGGCCTTCTCCGCAAAAACCAAGGCTGTATAGGGAGAATTGATATTGTAATCGTAAATATTGGTTGAACCGACCAGGATCGCGCCTTCTTTCAGGTGAATGGTCACATTCGGCTTTAGCTGAATAGTCCCTGTCAGGTAACGGCCCACATAAAAAACAAGCTGTCCCCCTCCGTTCTCATGGACGTAGTCGATCGCCTTCTGAATGGCTGTTGTATTTAATGTGGTCCCGTTCGATTTAATGCCAAACAGGGAGGCATTGTACTCTTTCGCTGCGATCTGCAGCGGTCCGAAAAGAGCAAGAATAAGTAGGGTAACTATGATTCTGTTCATCTTTTGATAGATTAAATGATTGCTAATAAAGCGTTACAGGACCAATTAGCCCCATTGGCTGAATTTCCTGAGCGCCGCTCTTCCGGTTTATAAACCGCTGAACAACCTTATTGTCGGGCATGGTTCTCATGTAATTGCCCATGATGGTGGTCACATGAACCTCAAGCTGATTTTCCCCGTTCTGCAGGAAGTCGCCGATCCGGTAAATCCGGTTGCCGTACCATTTCACCCCGCACGATTTTCCATTCACAAAGAGTTCCGATACGCCCCATACCTTCCCCAGGTTCAGCCAGAGCGGCTGATTGGCCGCTGCTTCAATGGTTCGTTTATAAACCGCGGTTCCGGTGAAGTTGACGTATTCGGTATCTTTCAGGTCTTTCAATTCATCCATCTGAAAGGTCTTTACCCTATTTTCCCGGCTGTGGCGAAGCTCAACTTCCCAGTTATGGAGGGTATTGCCGGCTGTACCTGATACCGGAACAGGTTTCCATTCGGGGCCCTTCTTTTCATGATTGAACATGATAAGCCGCGACTCTGCCGGACCTAAATCCAGATCGAACCGACCTTCATTCAGACTGATGCGGAACCGCTCCCCGCTTTCCGCATCCCAGATCCAGGCATATTTTCGTTTTGTTATTTCTTCCGCGAAGGTGATCCGTGTCTGGTGTGCTTTGTGCATATGCGCATTGGCAAAAAAGAAAATCTCGTTCTTCTTATCATCCTGATAACGCGTTTGCATCACAAACCGGTCAGGCTTTTCGATGGTCAGGTAATGCGGAAGATCATATTTGACCATGATCTCCTGGTACCATTCCAGGAAACGATTATCTTCGGGTTTCCGGACCAGGATAAAGCGTTCGGGGAGGGCTTGTAACTTACTGACCCATCCCCGGATTTCTTCGTCGCGCTGCTGATAATTGAGCAGTCCCAGCGACTTCTCCGGATATTTTTCGATACAGAACACGCGTCCTCCACCCAATACAAATTCGTGAAGTTTAGATAAGGTTTCCGGACTGGTACTGGTCACTTCACACAGGAACAGGATCCCGTATTTTTTAGGCCCATAGCACAACTTTCCGTTTTTTACCTGCGCATCCTTAATAATGATCTCGGTCACATAATCGGCGGCGCCACCGGTCTTATTGATTGATTCCCAGATGATGGAGGTATACGGGACATTCAGCTTTTCGGGGAAAGGGTCGGTCTGCACGCCCATTTCACCCCACATATCATAATTTGCCGGGAGTATCGCCATATCCGTGTACATGTCGGCATGCTGAAACAAGGATGAAATGCGGGCTTTGTACTGGTTGAGGTACTTAAAGTAAGGCCACCAGTTATTATTCTCGTTGTAATAGGAGCCATATTGCACCCATCCCGGGAACGGCGCTTCAGGAGGTGAATAATTAAACCCGTGCCAGACCGAATGGGTGATCCCTGACACGAGGCTCTGGTCCGAACCAATCTTCAGCAGTTCCAGCGTGGTATTAAATACCAGGTAGGTATTGGTCATTTCCTCACAACTCACCACCCGTTTACCGGTGAGGTGAGCCGCCGAAGAAACGTATTTGTCGATCATGGTATAACCACGGCCCCGTCGGTAATCTTCGTCCGACATTTCTTCGCCGATCCGGTGTTTGAGCCAGTTCGTGGTCCATGATTCGCCTTCGGGGATATCATACCCCAGACTGGTTTCAAGCGGAAAGAAGCCTCGGCCATAGGCCTGCGCGCGCGACTTTACCTGTTGGTCCCGGCACCACTGCAGGTAAGTTTCAGTAAACCGCTCGTAGAGTAACTCCGCCTTGGTCAGCTCAAAATCGAAGCGGACACGCTTGATCACTTCCGCAAATTCAGGCGTTTTGGCAACGCCGTAATTTTCATCAACCACAGCGCCCAGCCGGCCCACCTTGAACATGATGAAAGACAGGTACGGCATCACATCATACCCGCGCCGCTTTTTAAATTCTTCAGCCAGGTCATCACTCCAGTTGCACCCTTCCAGTTCCATGGAATCGGTAAAAAACGCCCGCAGGTGGTTTGAAAGCGGACCTGTTTTCTCCTGAATGGTGCCGGACATGTGATCCAGGTATTTCCGTACCGCTGCCTGATCCATATGATTGAGGATCGGACCCGCTGCCCCAGGAGCGCCGTTGATCACACCGGCAAATGAATCAATCCGGACCAGCGCATAAAGCACATGTTTGCCTTCGGGCACTTTCACTTTTATGACCTCCTGGTTCCGCTGGTCGGAAAGATCGATGCCCTGTTCCAGGCTGCTCATCGGATCGGGGACCAGGTTCAGGGAAATGATCTCAAAGGTACGTCCGGGATAAGGGACAGACACTCCCGGATTCACCGCATTGGAGATGTGGTATTGCGAAATTTCATAATCCAAAGGGCCTTCAATTTTTTCGGCATTGATAATCATAACCTTAGCCCGCTCGTCGCGTTCCAGCGTTTCTGCGCCAAAAGGCCAGCCTGACCCAACAATCAGATCGCAGGTCATACCCAGCTTATTCGCTTCATCGAAAGTGATCTGCAACATATTAATCCATTCATCACTTAGCCACTGCAGCGATTTTTTGCCCAGGTCGTCGCCGCTTGAAGGAAATTCGATCGGATTGATCTCCACTCCTCCGATACCCGCCTCCTTTAGCAAATGCAACTCCCGGACCAGCTCGCCGGCTTCAACTTTGTCACCGTTCCACCACCACCGCACAAAAGGGTGATAAACGGGATCAGGATTCCGGAATACCCGGTAATGGTCAGTGTCAACACTTAACTCACCCGGCTTCAGCAGCGTCTTCCCCAATACCGGGACTGTTCCTGCAACAAAGCATCCGGCCGACAGCATAGCGCTTTGAAATATAAAGTTTCTTCGGTTCATCTTTTTTAGTATCAGGTATCAAGATACAAGTATCAAGAAAAATTCAAGATGCAGGCACCGTTTGCACAATCCGCCTGCTAAAAATAGCCATGGGTTTTTACGTCACCGTATTTTAAAGCCAGTTCCAGCCGTAAAACCGTAAATGGATTTGTACCGGCCGCACGGAATAGGATTTTATTGTCGTGCTGTCTGATCCATGAGACCGGGATCCGGAAAGCATATTGCTTTTCCTCTCCGGTCAGTCCTCTCCCTTTGTCATACAGGCTGACATCATCCGGTTTTTCCTCGTTGGCCGGTACCTTCTTCCCATTGACGAATAAGGTAAACACTGAAGGCTCACTGAGCCTGAAAAACAAAATCACTTCTTCCGGACGGGTTTGTTTGGGATCATCGCCAACATAAATCCGCGCTTCCCTTTCCGTTTCAACCTTCAATGGCAATGGGGTAACCGGTTGAATGCCGTACTGCCCCCATCCGTCACTCAGACAATAAATTTTATTCCGGTACTCTAAAGTTTCCAGTGAGCCCATTTCCTGAAGTAACTGAGGCATCATCACCCGGCAAACGTGATCACCGGCTTCGAGGTGGATCTGCCCGTTATACTTCGACAGGTATTCGGAGTAATACTGGTTAAAGAGGTAAATGCCGTCAGCGCCCTGCGACAGAATATGGGACGCCATTCCCCGGAACATGCCGTGAGAAAAGGATTCCCGCTTCCGGTAGCCGCCATCATCAATCGAAGCATATACGGGAACGGCCTGATTACCCAGCTCTGCACGGAACTGAGCTACCGGCAGTGACGGATCGCCGGTCCAGTGAACGCCGATACTCACGAAATCGAGCAAGCCAAGCCTGACCCATTCCTTCACATTCAGTCCCTTGTCCAAACAGGCATCAATCGTTGGAGGCACGCGGGCCGAAAGCAGGATCTTCTTTCCCCGCCGGGCTGAAACTTCATCCACTTTGGCGCGAATATCTTTTACCAATTGAGTCATCAGCGGGGCATTTTTACGGCCTTCACCCAATTTGAAATAAACAATGAAACGCATGAAATCGAGGTCAAAACCATCGATCATCTCATAATTTTCAAGCTGCTCGGAAATAATCGCCAGCTTGCGGTCGCGCACTTCCTGATGGGCAAAATCGAGCGCCCTTGATGCATTCCAGCCGGGTGTTGCGTCGTTCAACCAATATTCAGGATGACTGTACCAGAAATCAGTATAAACAATCGGGCAATGGGTAGTCGTGTCATTGAAATGGAGGTCGTTCATCCGATAGGTAATAAACGCTTCCATGCCATTCTTCTTTGCCCGGTTCAGGGAAGCGGCAATCAGGTCGGTGCCCTCTTTCTCCAGATTCAGAAAATTCAGGTAGTATTGCCTGAAGTTCCTGTAAGCGGCCGTGTCTTTGCCACAGGCCAGCGTCCCGTTCAGGTCATCACAGAACAACCGCCCGTATTTGGACCGGTAATAGAAAAAATCGCTCCCGCTGCACATCATGTAGGTGGTGACCTGTGAATTGGCTACCGCATCCACATACGCGTTCAGGTCGGCCAGACTCAACGGCCGCCTGTGAAACCACAAATTGCCGAGGGCATCCGTACCATCATTGTTATGGATCAGCCGGTGGCGGATAACCGGATTTCCTCCGGATAGCGTTCCGGAGAACAGGAACATGATTCCGGCAAGGAGGATCAGGTTTTTCCGTAAAAATCTTAATTCCATAGGAAAAATTTATTCAGAATTTGTCGTGTGAATTCCTGAAGGATGCCGTGAGGCCTCTTTCACTTAGAAAAAAGGGCGGGGCACGATGCTCCGCCCTCCAGCTAATAATCTATTTTATTAACTAATTTTGTTCACATAAGGGGTTGTATAACATTTCCTCGTCAGGGATTTGCAGGGTCATATCTTCAACACTATACGTACCGTTATTGACATGATTCCCTGAGCTGGCACGGTCAACTGCAATCCCCCAACGTTTGTTGTTGAAAAATTCACGTCCGTTTTCACCCCATAATTCAATACGCGTTTGTAACTGTACCATCTGCAGCGCGGTCATTCCGCTCATCGCCGGATAAGTATCGCAGGTTAAAGGCGTAGCGCCTGTTCTCGTGCGGGCTGCCAGTAGCTTATTCAAAGTTGTTTTGGCCCCGGTCGCGTCATTATCCTGAGCCTGCGCTTCTGCTTTCATCAGCAGTACTTCAGAGGTACGCATATAATAACAGGTAACGGTACCTACTTCCTTCTTATCATCACTTTCAATACCATGGGTGGCTGCAAACTTCAGGTTCGTATATGCCGGAATAAATTCCACTACGCTGTTGGTCGGATAGGTATAATCGCCAAAGGCAGTGGCCATAAAACAATCCTTACGGTAATCATTCGCATCAATTTGTTCGTACAGGCGATTGTCTATTCGGGCATAACCTTTGCTCAGACCACCGTATCCTTCTCCAAACGGGTTCGTCCAGCTGTTATGAGCGGACAAGGCTTCTCCTACCGGCCATCCCAATATGACTTCAGGGTTCACATCATTGTAAAGGAATCCGTTAGTCTCCGGACGGATCTCCGGATCGGTTGTCGTTCCCACATTGTTAACACCGCCATATACACTTTGTCCCATAAATGTAGGATAATTGGCCAGAATATCATCACAAGCTGAGACGGCCGTATCCCAGTCGCCTGTGATCAACGATACCCTCGCCAGGATAAACTTAGCAACAGAGAGATCAATGTCGGTCAGCACATCGGTTGTATATTCCTTTTCAGCGCCTTCAAATAATTCAATCGCCTTATTCAGGTCATTTTTGATGAAATTGTAGGTCTCGGTTGAAGTGGAACGCGCCTTGTATGCTTGGAGAGGAGAATAGGAATCATACAACATCAGTCCGAGCTTATCGCTCCCCTCCAGCAAGTACGAGTCCTGGTAGTTCTCCATGAGGTAAGCATAGGCATACGCCCGGACTACCAATCCTCTTGCTTTATACTCCATCAATGTTTTAATAGTTCCTACCGTTTCGTCGTCCATATAGTTCAGCATTTTATTCGCTGTCGTAATAACTGACCACATATGATGCCAGTAGTAGGTATTTTTATCGACCGACTGCGACGTAAAATCACGCAGGTAATATTCATCCGCGCCAAATATGCCCAGTGTTTGACTGCCAAAAACAAGGTCATTCCCTTCGAGGCTACGCATATAGTCCATTCCCTGGCATGAACGGTAACGTCCGTCCGCCGTTCCTCCTCCACTGATCCCACTGGCATTGAATTGTTTCGGCATCGTGTTTGCCATACCCGACATAACCACCTCGATCGCTTCCTCGTCTCTTGAAGCCAGGATCTCTCTGATCTGTTCTTCAGTTATGCTGTTTGCAGGTTCCAGATCCAACTGGTCTCCGCAGGATGAAAGGATCACACCCGCAAGAAATCCTATTCCGATTATATAATTCTTCATATTTTACAGACTTTTAAATTGTTATAAATCCAGGTTAACGCCAAATGAAATGGTGCGCATGGAAGGATACGTATAAGCGCCTACCTCAAAACCGCCAACCAGCGACATACGCGGATCGATACCCGAATGAGAGGTTACCATCAGGAGGTTATCGGCCGACAAATACAATCGCATGCTATTGATCCTGTATCTCTGCAATACTTTCTTTGGAACCGTATAGCCCAGGGTGATATTCTTCAGATTCAGATAAGTTGCATCAAACAAAGCCATATCGGTATACAGCCAGCTGCCAAATGTAGATCCGTCGGTATAGGAATCACCATAGATCGCCATCGGGAATTTAGCATCCGTATTCTCCGGGGTCCAGGTATTTCCGATCAGTTCGGCCGATTTGGGACCGCCTACATTCCCGCTGCGATAGAGATTGTTACCATATTCGGTACTGTAGAATTTTCCACCGATCTGGTAAGCCAACATACCGGTAAAATCAAAATTTCGGTATCTGACAGTTGTACTGAAACCACCGATCCAGTCCGGAATGGCATCACCTACTTCATAACGGCTGGCCAGGGAATAATTAGTTGTTTTCACATCGGTACCAACTTCAGCATCTGCAAAATTACTGTCACCTGCCGTCACTTTGTGATAAAAGAGTGGAAGCCCGGTACTTTGATCTACGCCGGCATATTTGTACAAATAGAGGTTGTAATAATCTTTTCCTTCACCACGCAGGAAGGTAATACCGGAAGAAGCTCCACCCCCCGCAGCGCTCCATGCATCGGCAGTTGCCGTATAACAACCATCCAATTCGTCCGAAGCGAGATTATCCGGGAAATCTGTCAATACGGTGGAATAATGCGTCCCATTCAGGGAAACGGTCCAGAAAAAGTCTTTATTCTTAATGATGTCAACATTCAATTCAATTTCAAATCCCCTGTTCCTGATTTCCCCGGAGTTTCTCGTTATCGTTGACTGACCAAGCGAATAGGCAATCGGTTCAGCAAAAAAAGCATCAAAGGTCAGTTTGTTATAGATGTCAAACGTACCATGAACCCGGTTGAAAAAACCAAAATCAACTCCTGCATCGAAGGTTTTCGTTTTCTCCCAGGTGAGGTTATCTATTACAAAAGAACCCGGGCTTAATGTGTATGAAGCGGGGGTACCAGTACCTCCGCTTGTTGACGTGTAGGTAGCGCCGTAAGACCAGGTCTGATAACCGGAATAGGTTCCTACTCCGCTTTGGTTTCCAATAAGACCATAGCTGGCACGTACTTTCAGATTATCCAGCCAGTTCCTGGTATTGTTCATAAAATCTTCGGCGGATATTCGCCAGCCCGCGCCTGCCGACCAGAAATTTCCCCAGCGGTCTTTATTGTATTTGAATTTGGATGAACCGTCGCGGCGTGCAGAAAATTCTGCGTAATATTTTTCGTCAAACACGTAATTAAAGCGCGTCAGATAACTTTCCATGGCAGTTTCAGATTCACTTCCACCCGGTGATGAAAATGTTCCGCCGGTATAACGGCCCACGAAATTGACAAAAGTAGCGTAGCCCGGGATCAGCTCGTAAGCGGAATTGTAATACAGGGTCTCAAAGTGGTATTTGTTAAACTCATGACCAGCCAAAGCTTCCAGATGATGTTTGCCAAAATCACGATTATAATTTAGCAATTGTTGTGTGTTCAGGATGCTTACATTCTGATAGACTTTCCCAAAAGCTCCTGTTCCGGCTGCCTGACCTGTTTCACTGTTCCAGTAGCGGGTGCGGGTTTCATGGTATTTTTCAAAACCCAGATTGGTTGTAAATTTCAGGTCCTTCAGCAGTTGAATATCAGCATAGGATCGGGTAATAATGTCGCTTGACTTGCGTACATCCATATCCTCTTCCAGCATGGTCAGTACGTTGGTTGAACCAAGGGAAGTTGATGTATTTCCAAGCGGAGAATAGGTATCACCTGCATCGACATGCACTTTCCGCTCGCCGTCTTCATAAATATAACCACCGTTTTCATCACGGGCATACAACTGGATCAACTGGTTCTGTCCGTTAATATACCGGAAGATATTGGCTGTTGCCGATCCCGGGTTACGGCCGTAGCGGGTCGCCGGAGACTGGGTTTCCCGGTATGAATAAGATATGTTACTTCCGATTTTTAACCAGTCGTATAACTGCGCGTTTAGGTTGGAGCGGCCGTTGTAACGGGCAAAATCCGAACCCCGGATATAGGATGGATCTTCCAGATAACCCAGGGAGAAGAAATAATCCATTTTATCGCTGCCACCACTTGCAGAAATATTGTATTCCTGCCGGAAATTATTCTTTAATAAATACTTGTCGTAATCATCATCGTACAGAAAACGGGCATTCGGATTCAGCTTGCCATCGGGATTGACCAGATAAGCCCCGGACATCGTTGAGCTTGATGTAGCACTGGTACCATCAGAAGTATAGACAGCTCCGGGAACATCATACAGCATCCAGTTTCCCAGCGCATTGCGCGTAAATTTCGTTGTCGAACCCGTATAGTTGAACAAATGGGCGCTGGCAAATTCTGCAGCAGCATCATGCGTCATATTCGGATTTTGTACATTCGTGGAATAATTGGCGGAAAGTCCACCGCTAACGCCATAACGAACCGAATTATAAATGGCCTGCCATGCATATTCATAGATGTCCTTCGGATCGGACATTTTGTCGTATTGATAAGGTCCTACCTGGTTAATACCCCAACGGCCTTCAAACGAAATTTTCGTCTCCCCTTTCACCCCTTTCTTCGTTGTAATCAAAAGCACCCCGTTAGCGCCACGCGAACCGTACAAAGCAGTAGAAGCTGCGTCCTTCAACACGGTAACACTGGCAATGTCCTTTGGGTTGATTGTCGACAGCGGGTTATCATGCTGAGCCGGGACACCGTCAATAACCACCAGTGCATTTGAATTGTTCTGACTTGACGAACCCATACCCCGCAAACGGATGCCCATATCCAGACCAGGCTGTCCGTCGACCGCCGATACCTGTATTCCGGGAACTGCACCTTCCAATGCTCGTGTCACGGTCGAGTTTGCCTGCGTTGCAATCAGGGTGGCATCGACGGTACTGATCGATCCGGTCAGGTCTTTGCGTTTGGTGGTTCCGTAAGCAATGGCCACGACCTCATCGATTCCTACGGTCTCTTCTTCCAGCTTCACATTGATTTTGTTTCTTCCTGCAATTGCGACCTCAATGGTCTGCATCCCGACAAATGAAAAGAGAAGCGAATGATCGCCGGCCGGAACGGCAACATTATAATTACCCTCGGAGTCAGAAACGGTTCCCAGGGTTGTTCCTTTAATTACAATCGTTACTCCCGGAAGCGGCTGACCTGAGGCATCGGTAATGGTACCTGTTACCCTGCGCTGTTGTGCCGTGGCTGAATGAATGACCTGATCGTTCGACGATAATACAATTTGCCGTCCTTCGACAGCATAACTTACACCTGTTCCTTTAAATACAGCATCCAGAACATGACTGATATTTGCCTTCTCCATATCAATACTTACTTTCCGGTTGGTATCGATCATCTTACTGCTGTAAAGAAAGTAGTATTCAGTCTGTTCTTCGATTGTCAGCAATACGTTTTTCACGGAACTGTTATTCAGCTTCAGTGAAACAGTGGCTGTTTGCGAGTAAGATACCCCTGCTATCGACTGAAATAAAGAAAGCAGGAAAATCACACAGATTAGTTTCATGCGCACAATAGTTTTTTTTATCCCCGGCGATAAATGCCGGAGAATGTTGAGATTCAACTTTTTTTTCATAGATTTACGCTGTTTACATTGTTAAACTACTTATTAGGGCCGGCGGTGAATGGACCAGATTCACGCCGGTTTTATTTTTGTTTTCTCTTCATCATCTTATCCTTAAATAAAAAGTTCTTTTTAATCCGTTTTCTGTTTTTCTTTCTGTTACGGTATAATCAACAGGAAGCGCCATTGTGATCAGCTTAAGCGTTTGTTCCGGTTTTTCATTTTCGATCGTAGCTGTCAGAAAATAATGCTGCAACTCCTGATCCTGCAGAATAATTTCAATATTATACCACCTGCTGATCTTCTTTACCGCAATGCTTAACGGTTCGTCCTGCATAATCAGTTTTCCGTTTATCCAGGCCACAGACAAATAGGGATTAACTTCCTGTTGCGAAACCTTTTTTGTCCCCGTATTATATTGGATTTGTTGTCCGGGTTCAATCCGGTATTGATCCTGTTCCCTGTTTACCTGGATCTTCCCTTCAATCAACGTTGCTTCGAAGAACCCGTCGGATGAGTATGCGTTCAGATTGAATTTGGTTCCTGTGACAACCGTTTCCATCATTGGGTTTTCAACCACAAACGGGCAGACAGGATTGCTCACCACTTCAAAATAAGCTTCGCCATCAACAAAAACCCGCCGCTGATCCTTCCCGAACTGTTCCGGGTATCTTAAAGTTGTACCATCGTGCAGCCAAACAAGCGTGCCGTCCGAGAGGGTGATCTTTGACCGTGTGCCGGGCTTGGTATAAATTTCCTGCTGAATGATATTCGCTGTTTCCCCATTCAGACTTTCATCATTCTTCAGGTATAAATAAGCAGTCAGGATCAATAACGGGAAAATCAAAATTGCAGCGATCCGGGAAAATGAATCATAAACCGTTTTGAACGGGATAACAGGCAGCACGTGTTTGGCCTTCTTGTGCATTTTTCTGTGGATTTTTTGAAGTAAGGGCTCAAAATCAGGTTTTTCTCCCTTCAGTTCAATATCGGCATGAGTCCAGATCTTTCCAAGCGCATCCCGGACTTCCGGTTCGTTTTTCGGATCTTTCATCCAGTCAACAATCTCCTTCGATTCTGCAGCAGAAGCTTTTCCGGAAAAATATTTAATTAGATCGGGAAGAGTCATTTTAATCGTTCTGTTTTAATGTACTACGAAAACAGGACGCTTCAACCCTTGGTGGTAAAATGAAAAAATTAGCTTATTTTTTTTGCAGGCACGGAGAAGCCTGATCTTCAGAAAGAAAGACAGAGAGGAAAAGACATCCCGTCAGGGCTGTATTTCCCAGTTTCTCCCGCAACACTTTCAGCGCCGCGGTCATATGACCCTCGACCGTTTTGACTGAAATATTCAACTGTTGTGCGATTTCCTTATTGGTGAGACCTTGCTCCCGGCTAAGTTTAAAGATCTCCCGTCGTTTTTCAGGAAAGTTTTCGATGATCAGATTGGTGATCTGCTCCAGGTTTCTGAATTCAATCTTCACTTCAGTCTCTTCACTGGAATCATTGAAAGATGATAAAAAACCGACAATTTTGCGCTTTTCTGATTTTTCCTTTCTGATCCAGGAAATAATTTCATGGTAAGCCACTGAAAATAAAAAAGATTTAAATGACAGGTGCTCATCAATCCGCTGACGATTTTCCCATACCTTTAAAAAAACAATTTGAATGATTTCTTCTGAAGCAAATCTTTGCCGGGTTATTCCGAGAGTAAAAGCATAAATCCGCCCGGTATATTTCCTGAATAAAATATCAAACGCCTCATAATCCCCGTTTTTTAATGCCGTCACATATCTTTTGTCCTCTTCTGCCATTCCGGAAATGAATCTTTAAGAGCAAAAGTAAACATTTTAATGTCTAAATCTCATTCTTCATTTCTGAATCCAAAAAAATCATAACAAATTTAAGCATAGCATCAAACATCCTGCACTTCTATCAGATCGCACAGCTTATTATAAACATAAGGTAAATAACTAAACTCCCGTCAAACAAGCTTTGTATCGCCTTATTTGCGTTTCATTTTCCAGTATTGTCTGAATTTTTCCTGTGTGATAATGCCTACAGGTCCCTCGATGATGCCTCCGTCCACTCCGGTATCACGGACACGGATCTCGATCACATTTTCTTCTCCGGCCTTAAACAGACCGGGAGGAATCACATAATTCCGCAGTTCCCGGTATCTTGTCTCAGGATAATGAGCTTTAAATTCGCCTGTTTGTCCCGCAAACCGGCCATTGATATACAACTCGTCCACATCGTCGATCCTGCCTGCTACAAGAACGAGCCGCTGGTTTGCCAGCAATGCCGGCACTTTCACTTTCCTTGTATAAACAGCATAACCGTCATAATCAGCATAGCCCTGATTTTCCCAGGCACCCGGAACCTGAATGCTTGCTGCCGTTTCGGCATCATACTGGAGACCCTTGTTAAACAGCCATTCGCCGCTTAGATTGATATCGAAAGGAGGAATGCTGCCATCGGTAAAGATCTTCACATCCCCTGAAACAATTCCACCTTCCAGATGCGAATCATAGACCCGGACGGCAATCAGATTTTGTCCTCCAAAATTCAGCAGTTCCCCAGGGACCGGATATGTCCGCAACGCATTAAATGCTGTAACATGATGCGGGGGGAAAGTACCCGATTTTCCAATTCTTTTTCCATTTACATATACTTCGTCAGCATCGTCAATGTATCCTAATTTAAGCACCAGCGCATAATTTTTCAATTCAACAGGGATAACGACCGAAGTGCGGTACCATGCAAAACCATCATATCCCTGGTAACCTGCATCTTCCCAACGGGCCGGCACCCGGATCTGAGACCAGTCTGAATCGTCATATTTTACCGCTGACCATTGCTCATCGTCACCTATCCGGAATTTCCAGAAACCTTTCAGGCTGATCTCTTCGGGAATAAAAACCGTTTCAACACCTGCAGCAGGAAAAAAAATCCCGGTCATGATGATCATCATCAGCCACAATTTTCCCGGCTTTAATCGCTTATTTTGGCTTTTTATTGTCATTTCAATTAATCAAACAGATCAATCAGGTCCCAGATAGAGAAATTCCAGTCGCCGAAATTGCTTGCTTTGTGTTTATCACTGATTTTATTTGCCGCATCATAGGTTACAATTCCCACAGGTCCTTCATAAATTCCGCCGGCTCCGTATGTATCATTCACTTCCACCGAAACCACGTTTTTATTTCGCAGCAGACCTGCCGGTATTTTATAGATCCGCATCAGCGTGTAAGAGCGGTCACGTCTGAAACGGGAATATTGTTCCAGCTCCTCTACCCTCCCAATGAGCTCACCATTCAGGTAAACCTTGTCAAAATCATCAATCTTACCCACCACCAAATATAGCTCCTTTCCCAGCAGGGAAGTTGAGACCAAAAAGCGCTTCCGGTAAAATGCAGTACCGTCATAGTTCTTATAGCCCTGGCTTTCCCAGTTCATGGGCACAAAAATTTCCTTCCAGGAATCGTCCGGCAAATTGAGGGCATGCATATTGCCTGCACGTTCAGTGGTGAATTTCCAGGGCCCGCTTAAATCGACGCTGAGTAAATCCAGTTCCCGGTCATAATATAACCCAAAATTACCGGCACGGACAATTCCTCCTTCCTTGTAATCGTCATAAACCCTCACCGCAATCACATTTCCTGTTTTTTTCAAAATTGACACAGGAACCACATAACGTCTTTCTTTATCATAAGCCGAAGTGAATTCAGGGAAAAAGCTTCCCGTTTGACCCACCTTTTTCCCGTTTATGAATACCTCATCCGCATCGTCGATATAACCCAAAAACAAAACGACATTTGGCTTCTGAGGAATTGTATTTACATTGAAAGTCCTTCTGTACCATGCGTAACCGTTATAATCCGAATATTTGCTTTCCCACCTTCCCGGAACTGTTAACCAGTCCCAGTCAGCAATGCCCGCATTGGGATCGGCCCAACCCGGGTCATCACCCACGGTAAAGGACCAGGAACCGCGCAGGTCAGCAATAGAAAACCAGTCTGCCGCTTTCAGTTGCGGAGAACCAAAAGCCAGCAGACCGGACATTACAATTAAAACCCTAACGGTTATGATAAAAAAACGCATGCTCGCCGATTTAAATTCCAGTACCAAATTACTTAATTTTCATTTCCATAGTCGTTTGTCACGCCCGGAAAAGTTCAAATAAATTTGACCTTGTGCCTGCTCAATGGAAACGTTCTTCTTTTTACCACGCTTTATAGCGTAATTCAACATCGAAGCGAAATACTTTGCCTGCTAAAAGCCGGTCTGCTTTGATCGTGTTTTCCTTAAAAATGTAGTGAATAAAATCGGATGCATCACAATTGGTGCATTTTACTCTCACCAGTTCAACGGCATTTCTTTCATTCACCGTACAGATGACCTGAACCCGTTCCTTCATCGTACTGATATCCCGATCGTAAAAGAAGTTCTTGTACTGGTTCATTTCATCCGAAATGATCCTTTTTACAGATTTTGTCAGTTCCTGCCGGGCTTCCATTTCTGTATTGACAGTTCCGGCATACGCGCCGCCAACGAAGGCGATCATTAAAATAGAAATTAAAATTGTTTTCATGACTTTGATGTTTTCTGTTTGTGTTTCTGTTTCATTGATTGTACACTGCAAAGCTAAAGCCTGCATGTAATCTGCTTGTCAGACTGATATCACATGATGTCAGAAATTGTCAGAAATTGTCAGAAAAGCGGCAGTTCCTTTTCTCCAGGTCAATCCGGCCCCAAAGTCTCTATTCTTTTAAGTTTCTCCGAACGTTAGCTACGCGGTCTTCGGTCCGCCTAAGCTTCGAGGCGTTAAGAATTTTAGCGGAGTGAAGCGTAAAAAAGCAATGCTGTTTGACGACCGCAGGGAGGAGTTCGTTGCTTTTAGCGAAACGCAGCCAAAATTTAGACGAGAAGGTTCAGCGGCGGCGTCTTTGCTTACTTTTTTTGCTGAAGAAAAAAGTAAGTGCCTCCCCGGCATGAGGGGTCCGGGCTGAAACCCCAGGGCTACAGAACCAGCTTATACCCTACACCATGAACGGTGATGATGTGCTGGGACTTTCCGGGAATATCAATTTTTTGACGAAGGCTCACAATGAAGTTATCGACCGTACGGGTCGAAGGCTGATAATCCATACCCCATACCTGATCCAGAAAGTCATCCCGGCCAACGATCTTGCCGGCATGCCTGTACAAGAGGTGAAGGATCTCAAACTCCCGGTGTGACATCTTTACCGGTACGCCGGCATTAAAAGCCTCATAGGCTTCAAACGATACATCCAGGTTTCCAATAGTCACCAGGCTGTTTTGAAGCCCCTGGCTTCTGGCCGCAGTGCGTCGCAGGATCACCTTGATCCGGGCAAGCAGTTCACGCAGGCTGAATGGCTTTGTCACGTAGTCATCGGCACCCAGTTCAAGCCCCAGGACCTTATCCATCTCTTCGCCCCTTGCGGTAAGCAAAATAATGGGTGTGTCAATATTCATCGCCCTGGTTTTCCGGCAAACGTCAAAGCCGGACATACCCGGCAGCATCACATCGAGCAGGACCAGATCATATTTTCCCGTCTGAAGGCATTTCAGTCCGTCATCGCCCCGTGAAGCTGTCTCCACTTCATAACCTTCAAATTCAAGGTTGTCTCGTAACCCGGTTAACATGGGCTGTTCATCTTCGATGATCAATACTTTAAACATGATGTGCTGTTTTAACGGGAAATTTCAAAATAAATGTACTGCCTTCACCCGGCTTACTGCGAACAGTTACCGTTCCGCCGTGTTCCTTCATGATCCTTTTCACGAGGTTTAAGCCCAATCCGGATCCCTTCGCCTTATGCGCCAGATCACCCTCGGTGACGCGGTAAAACTGGTCAAAAATATATTTCTGATGGCGGACCGAAATCCCGATCCCATTGTCCTCGACTTCCACAACCACCTGCCCCTGGCGCTGCAACAGCCGGATATCAATCTTAGGTTCCGCCGAATCATTGTATTTGATCGCATTATCGATCAGATTGACCAGGACGTCCTTGAAAGCCTCGGGATCAGCCATAATGATCAGTTCATCCTTTTCAGGAATAAAGCGGCAGTTCACCCGACTATTTTCCAGATGAGAACTGACCGTACGGATAATATAAGGGATGTACTCATTCAGATTCAGTTCTTCAAAATGATAAACCCTCCGGTTCTTTTCCATTTTTGAAAAATCAAGAATATGATTGACAATATCGGCCAGGCGCATGCTTTCCCGGTAGATCGATTTCAGATACTCCTGCTGCTTCTCTTCGGTCTTCAATCGTTTCAGAAGAAGGGTTTCCGCACACATACTGATCAGGGCAAGCGGGGTCCGGATTTCATGCGAAACGTTCGAGACAAATTCGGATTTCATCTCAGCCAGCCGGATCTGCCTGCGGATGTTCACAACAACAAACAGGAATCCAAGCAAAACCAGTAATCCCATTCCTGCAAGCAGATAATTATCCCGCTGAGTGCGTTCTGATGCCAGCTCATAGATCGTCTTCGATTTCAGTCTTATTCCCAACTCATGATTGGGGAGATACCACATCGGCGCCGTTTTAAGTGTCGAATCCGCTTCAGCGGCTGCATCAGTGGCGTATACCGTTGCGCATGCGCGTACATCATAGATCCGGATGTAAAAAATTTCCTGGGAGATCTGCTGGATCTGAGGACGAAGGTTCTGATCAACAAAAGTTTTCAAATTGACGACAAACTGGCAACAAACCTGGCCCTTGCCGTTGGAGGGAAGAAAACAATAGACAACATAACCTTCGGAAGGCTCGGAGTGTAATTTCTGATATTTATCTTTCAGTTTTCGCTGCATGTCCCCGACCATTTCAGCATCCGGCCAACCGGTAAACCAAACCGGCTCACCCTCGCGGATCAGTTCCGTAATCACTTTCCGATTATTCAAATCCAGAAAACGTACTCCCCGAAGCGCCTGATTATTTTGAAAAAGGTTGATAATAAATGAATGCATCAATTCACTCTCCGCTTCAACCGGCTGATCCATCGTCTGGCTCCACTGCTTCAGTACATTTTCGGAATACTGGTTCACGGCAAAAAGGATCGACTCGAGCTGGGTTGAAAAAACCCGCTCCACCATTTGCTCATTCTTGCTCAGGGCAGAATATTCCCTCACCAGGTAGAAACCGATCGGCAGGGAAACAATGAACAGCAAGACCAGACTTATTTTTATGAAACTCCGGATCATCCTGTATGTTCCATGTTTGTAATTGTTGCTAAAAGTACAAAATTGACCATATATCTAAATAGACGCCAAAAAAATCAATTTGTTACACCTGACCCTTTCTGATAACTATCTCTTATCTATTTCTGAGGTATCACCAGTGAATCGACGAGGCCTCCCTGCTCATTCCGGACTTCCACCTTTAATCCCTCGGGAGCAGTAAGAGCTTTTATCACTGTATTATTGGAGTTGACAATGATGGGAAAATTCTGTCGCGCTGTTGCTTCCTTCCTGATGTACTTATGAAGATGGCCGCAGAACATCGCCTGGATACCGGCGTCATTCAACAGGGGAACAAACTTGTCTTCCACTTCCTTTTCGCCGTGCCATCCGCCGAAAGGAGGCATATGAATGATCGCAATCTTATAGGGCGCATTTTTATACAGATCAGACTTCAGTGCCTCTTTCAGCCACCCGGCTTCTTTATCCCGGTAAGCATCGAAGGCAACAATGCCGCTGTATTCGATGTCTGAGTCGGGTTTATCTTCCCCGCAATCGAGCACAACAAAACACACCGGACCCTGACGGAACATCCCATAGATTTTTCCGGAGAAGCCGGGAAAATAATCAGCAAAGCGATGAGCAAAGTTACCCCGGGTCTCGTGATTTCCGCGGGCATAATAAACAGGCACTTCACTGGCAAACAATTTTACAGAAGTGTCCACAAATCCGCCGAGAAATTGTTCTTCGCTGGTGATATCGCTCACCATATCGCCATTAAAGAACACCATATCGGTATTTGACCAGGAGGTGTTCTTCAGCAAATTAGTCATTAGCTCATTGTTTCCGTGAATATCATTCAGGATTACAAATGAAATATCCTTCTTTGCATGATTGCCGGTGGTAAAGGTAAGCGGTCCGGTTTGATAGGCCTTGCTTGCCGCCACTTTGCCATAAATGACCTGGGTTCCCTTATGACTCAGAACTTCCTGTGAGTAGATCCTGTAACGATAGGTTGTTCCCGGCCGGAGGTTGCTAAGCCGCACAGCATGTACTGCCGACACGTTTTTAAATCCGTACGGAGCAGAGAAGTATTTTGGTCTCTCCTCCAGATAAAAATGGGTGCTGTCGTCAGGGGCCAGTTCCACCCAAGCTATTGCATCACGGTTAGTGGTCCATAAAATGGAAACGCCGTCTTCACTCATATTCTGCAGGTAAGGTCCGTGCGTAATGCGGAACGGTTCATCTTGTGCAAATCCGTTTATTAAAAAGAAAATAACGGACAAGATCATCAATAGGCTTTTCTTCATAAAATCCGGGCATTTAACGGGTTGTGAATATACACAATAAGAACAGAAAGTTTCCTTTCCCGTACATTTTTAATAGTATCCATATGCACTTATTTTATGAATGCAATTCGATGCCACATTCAGAGAGTATCTGAATGATCATCAAATCGTTCTCTCTTTAGTTAAAGCATCCAGCACCAACGAAGAAGCACCCAACAGCGCACTATTTTCCAACGCCGAAATTTCAATCTTCAGCGAACTGTACAAACAGCATGAACAACGACCATCTTTTCTCTGTCAAAGGGAGTCTGGCAAGTATCTTTTTTTACAATTTGTCCATCAACGATGAGTGCTGCTGTTATTTTTGTTCCACCAAGATCAACTCCAATTAATTTCACTATGCAAATTTTATGAGGTTATTCAGATCCATTTTTCGAAATAGTCCCTTTCGTTAACAGCATCCATATCTGAACAGCATGTTTGTAACTTCGGCAGGATATGCATCTATTTCTCAGCCTTATCATTCCACTGACGAAAAAATTCTGGTAAAACTAATGACAATAAGCATCACCATAATGACAAACGAAAAGATCCAGTACAAGGAGTTCCAGGGTAAACCAGGCGGAATAAAAAGGCTTAACGTGTGGATCAGAAAGCTGCCAGTGTCAGGTTAAGTTGAAAATTCTCTGTAATAACCGGCATGACAGGTCCCAGAATATTGGTTATAAAAGAAATAACAAACCAAATGATCAGGATCAGGAATACAATAATTCTGTTTTTCTTCATTCACCCGTATTTTATTCGTTCAGTCCGCCCAGCGCTGGTTCATCCATGGCATCCTTCTCAATCAGGCAAAAAAAGTTCGGATGTAACCACAGAAAGGAAGCCGGGACCGTACTACTTATTTCTTTTGACAGGAATTTCTTAACGATACTTCTTTTTTTTGATCCGCTGATCAGCATCAGGATCATTTTTGAATGCATGATATCCGCCATGCCCAAAGTCAACCCAAAAGCAGGTTTTACTTTCATTTCAGATGCCATTGGATGTTGCAGGGATGAAGCAGAAAGCGCTGCAACATGGCAGTGCGCCTGTAAAAATTCGTCCGGTTCATTCAAGGCTATATGCCCGTTCATTCCAAGTCCTAAAATGCACAGATCGATCGGCCCCTCTTTATCCAGCTTATCCTGGATATTCCTGCATTCCAGGATCGGGTCTTCCGGATCGCTGTTAAAACCGGTATAACGACCATTGCTGATATGAAGAGGACCAAGAATATATTTTCTCACGTAGGATTCACATGTCGCGGGGTGTTCCATCGGTATACCACCCCATTCATCAAGCTTGATGATCCTCAATTGATCAAAAGTATCGGGTTGTTTCCGGAATTTCTCAGCAAGTCTCCTGTAGGTTTCTGTAGGGCTGTCTCCTGTTGCGGCACAAAGTAAAAGCTGTTTGTTTTTTTCTGTTTCACGAAAAATCAAATCACCTGCTCGTTGGCCTAGCTCGTTGCAGGTATCGAAAATTTCAATTTCCATTTATTTTTGACTTTTATTTTCGGGATCCGGTACATTCAGGGTTGATCCTGAATGTACCGGATCATTTTTTGCTGATAATCAACCAATTATCAACACCATGAGATCGAAGCAAAAATTATAATTTTAGTTCGCCCCAACCCTTCCTGTATGCTCTTTTCACAAACTGATTGGCTTCATCGAAATTTGTGATCCGCATATTTTCGCCATCCCACTTAAAATTAATATAGCGCCCGGGATAGACAAAACTTTCCATTTCCCCATATACCGGATCTACCCGTTTTATCTTTTGGCGAATACTGAAACTACGTAACAGCAAATTCCCCATCAGTACGGTTTCAGTGAGCGGACCCGCGTAGCCATCAAAAGGTGAATCGACTTCAGCATTCCCATAACCAGCGATACAGGCATCGATAAATTGCCAGTAATGACCATCCATATCTCCTTCAACACGGGGGTATTTTTCAGGTACCCGGATAACCTTGTTCAGTGAAAGCGGTAACAATACCGGGCTCCGGCCTCCCCAGCCACAAGCGGCCTTTGCTTTAGTACCGACAAACAAGGTACTGCCTTCATAGTCATTCAGACCGGTAAAATCGCCAAGAATGTCATTCATGTTTCCTTCTCCCTCCAGTTCCACCGGACGCTCAGGTGTGACCCCTCCATCCATCCAGTACAGGTCAAGTGTTTTCCCATTCTTTAAATTGTACTTAAACCGGATTGAACTGGACACCGGTCCGCTTTCATCATACCGGGCTTCAGAAAAAATCCCGTCATATACGGTGCTGGCACTGCCCGATACTTCGGTAGGATAACCCAAACCAAGCAATTTGAACGGAGGTCCCATAATATGGCATCCCATATCACCCAAGGCGCCGGTACCAAACTTCCACCAGCCCCGCCAGTTAAAGGGTACTAAATTTTCAATATAATCTGTTTCTTCGGCTGTTCCCAGCCATAAATCCCAGTTAAGTTCTTTCGGAACAGGAGGATGAGCATTGGGCCAGGGAATTCCCTGGGGCCACACCGGCCGGTCGGTCCAGCAGTAAACCTTTTCAATATCACCCAGGATCCCGGCCTCCAGCCATTCCCGCAATGATCTCATCCCCGCACAGGAAGCTCCCTGGTCGCCCATTTGCGTTACAACCCGGTATTTTTTTGATGCTTCAGTCAATATCCGGGCTTCATAAATATCATGCGACAAAGGTTTCTGAAGATAGAGATGTTTTTGAAGCTGCATAGCGCTTAGACCCACAACAGCATGATTATGATCGGGTATTGCGACCGTGACGGCATCAAAATTTTTACTGTCCTTGTCAAACAATTCACGCCAATCATGATAAAACGGTGCTTTCGGAAATTCTTTCCGGCGATCGGCAGCCATCCGGTCATCCACATCACATAAATGAGAGATCACGACATTCTTTTTCGGTGCTTTCATGAAGGCCTGGATATCAGCCGCGCCCTCACCACCACAGCCAATAGCGGCAAGATACAATTTATCACTCGGAGCAACATGCCCGAGCCCGCTGACCGTAAAGCTTGGAACGATCGTCATGGCAGCAGCCCCGGAGGCAGTTATACCAATAAATTTCCGGCGTGAGATCTGATTCGAGCCGGCTGTTTTGCTATTTATTTCCATTTTTGAATTGTTTTTCTGTTTGAATACTCCTTATTTAGCTGATCTTTTCTCTTTCGCCGGAAGTGGTTTAACAGCAACTTTCCGGAAGAAGACAACATCGTTGTCGCTGTGGTTTTGCAATCCGATAAAGCCGTATTCGGGACGGGGTCCATGGAAGGGTTCAAAATCGAACTTCCGGTCGGGAACCGGATCGCCTTCCGTAAAATCAGTTACCTTCACTCCGTTCAGATAAACCACGGAATGAAGCCCGTCGAGCGTAATTTCCATCGTATTCCATTCCGGTCCGGGCTTGCCGGTTTTCGCCAGAGGTTTGGTCAGTGAATAAAGCGTTCCGGTATAGTGGTAATCATCTTCTCCCGAAAGTTCCGGCTGGTTGTCGATCTGCACTTCATAGCCGTAATATAGAGGCATCCATTCCTCATACGGTTCGATCGGTATACGGATAAATACCCCTGAATTACTGTTGGTGTCGCGCATTTTAAATTCAACATGGATAATGCAGTTCCCAAATTTTTCACCAGTCCAGTATAAGAGTCCCATTCCTCCTTGTCCCCTGATCACCCCATTTTCGACTGACATGGAGCCGGAGCCCACATGTTTCCAACCCGTTAGGTCTTTCCCGTTAAAAAGCTGGCGCCATTGGCCGGATCCATTTTCCCCCGGAGCATCTTGACCCGAATAAAATTCAGCGTTCCCGGAATTCACTGATAAAAGCAGAAGTATCATTCCAAAAATAATTGAATTAAAGATCTTTTTTCGCATGAGGGTTTTTGCTTTTGATTTGATTAGACATTCTATGGATTAAATTATTTTTCACCCTTATCCTAAAATTATGCAGTCATACACAGGCAAGTTCCATGACCAGGTCATAAAAGCCAGACTTATGGTAAATCCAGCGGGTTACGACCCAAAAACCATCGTCATGCCCCAACATCCGCATGTTATTTAATGACATGCGGATGGATTGAGTATTGTTCTGAAAATTTTATTCGGGGTTAGCAGTAATGTTGGGATTGGAATCCTGAATAGTCCTTGGAATTGGGAAGTAGGTTTTGTCTTCCGTATCCATGGCTTTTTCCCATCTCGCATTGCCATAGGTGCCCCAACGAATCTGGTCTTGCCGGTGGCTGCCTTCTGCATACATTTCCCTTGTTCTCTCTTCTTGTAAATCAGATAAAGTAGCGTCCGTAAGGCTTGTTAAACCTGCCCTGTTTCGAACAAGGTTCAAGTCATCATCACCCGATTTACCTTGCATCATGCGGGCTTCAGATCTTATCAGCAGCACGTCTGCATATCTCATAATTACATAATCGTTACTGGCATCATACAAGATCCCGTATTTATATTCATATTTTTCGACTCTTGCCCCTGAGTTTTTAATTTCTGCAATTGTATTGGAACTACCCATCTTCAATGCCGGGATATAGGGATCAAGATATAACTGAACAAAATTATCATCTGAACTCAACTGGCTATCTTCCACTTTTGCACCAGTCGATTTGTTGTACTGATACCCATAGAGGAACATTGATAGCCTGGCGTCACCAACTGAATACAGATCAAAAACTTCTTTCGCGGCGGCTATCCCATTCCAAAAGCTGACAGAAGAACCAAACTGAGTTTGTTGATCATAATGCAGAGTAACCTCGTGAAGATTTAAGCCGGTATTGTCTGACTCATCAAAAGGGACCGTGAAAATATTTTCTATGGAACTGGAGTTTTCAGTAAGAAATGGATCCAGCGGGTTAGACTCTAGTGAGTAATTACCACTTTCCACCACGCTGTCGCAATATTGTTCTGCCTTGGCCCATTGTTCGTTTCCCGTGTACCTTTCTGCATTCAGATACAATTTGGACAGCAGTGTGAAAGCCATATATTTACTAACTGTAGTTTTATAGTTGGAATTAACTTTCTCTACATTGTTCAATACTTCTTCCTCGATAAAATCATATACTTTTTGCTTTGTTGCCCGTTTAGGGTTCTCCACTGCATTCGAGTACAACGTATCCAAGGGAACATCGCCGAAGCTGTCTAAAAGAATATAATAATAAAATGCCCTCAGAATTCTCATCTGGGCAACAGAGGCAACTGAACTTTCTGCCTGGTTATCTTCCAGCATCTCGATTACCCTGGAACAACTTTTGATCCCTGAATACATGTTGTTCCACATATTGGCATAATACCAGTTTCCGGTACTGGTCAGGTTGTCACTGCTTGTCCAGGAGTGTTGATACAATTCGATATAAACACCATCGTCGTACCAATCGGCGGCCCGTGTCGGAATTACCATTTCCCCCGAGGCTTGCTCTTGCGCGGACAGCCAATCCCAACCATAATTGCAAAGTGTTTTTACTTTATCATAAGCCGCTTGAGTCAGGATGGTGTATTGCGTGCTGTTTTCAGGAAAATCTTCAGATGGGATTGAACTATACAGTTCTGTATCAAGGCTCGTACAAGACGTAAACAAAACCGCCAACAGGAAAAATAAGGATATATATTTTGTTTTCATTTGCGTTAGTTTATTATAGTGAAATATTCAACCCTAAACTAAATGAGCGGACTTTAGGATATATATTAAACACTTCTACACCAGTCTCTAACGATTTATTGACCACCTGTGATTCGGGATCCAATCCATTGTAGTTGGTTATGGTGAACACATTATTAGCGGCAACGTAAATCCTGAATTTAGAAATAGCATTATGAAATGTTCTGGTCGGCACATTGTATCCTACTTGCAGGTTCGTCAACCTGACATAACCTGCATTTTCGATATAATAAGACGAGTATTGCGGTGAACTGGTCAACTCTCCGTACAACTTGGATGCTTCTTTCAAACCGTTGATACCATTATCGAGCACCATTGGGTTCCCAAACCACATTCTGGTTGCATTCAATTTTTTGTGGCCAAACTCACCCCTGAGCGTTGCTGCCATGTCAAAATTTTTGTATGTAACGGTATTCGTCCATCCTAATTCAAATTTGGGCAATGCAGAACCCAATTTTTCTGTAGCAGCACCGCTTACATCTGCAGTCGTTCCTCCGTCTTCTGTTTCATATAGAAAGTTTCCACCATCTATCCCTACACATCTGGGTCCGTAAAAATCGCCTATTGCCCCACCTACTTTAATAATCTGGGTTTTTGTGCTTGTCATCCCCTGCACGGCCCCAAGACCTCCCTCGTACAACGCCGTTAACGAATAAGTATCTCCATCTCCTAATTTGGTAAACTTTTGTCTGTTAAGTGAGAATACAATATTTGTTTTCCACGTAAAGGATTCTTTTGAAATAGCTGCTGCTGTTACGTGGACTTCAATGCCTTTGTTTTGTACCTCGCCCGCATTTGCCCAGGTAGTAGAATAAAGATTAGGTGGAACAGAAACAGCGTAGTTATATAAAAGGTCAGAAGTTACTTTCTTATACAAATCAATTCCTCCCGAGATTTTATCTTTTAAAAACCCAAAGTCTAATCCCAGGGTGTATTCTGTAGTTTGTTCCCATTTCAGATCAGGGTTGTCATTTCTGGATGCTGCAATACTTACAATTGTATTTCCCAGTTCATCAATTGTGGTCCCGTTAGGCACATATGTCGTTTTATACAGATAATTGTCGATATCCTGGTTACCCGATACACCAACACCTCCTCTTAACTTTAAGAAGTTTATGAAGTCAATTCCTTGCATAAAATTCTCTTTCGTGATATCCCAGGCAACTGAAAAAGAAGGAAAATACCCCCACTCCTGATTGTTCCCAAATTTTGACGACCCATCCCGGCGTAGTGTTCCTGTGAAATAGTATTTTTTATCGAAGTCGTAATTAATCCTGCCGAAGAAAGAAATCAACCTGCTAGACTCCTTATTGGACGAAATTGTTTTGGAAATCGCCAGCATACCCAAGTTATCAGATTGTGTATAGTCTGAAGAGGATCTGTACCCGAAAGCAGAGAAGTCATCTTCACCATCTTCCTGGTAAGAATAACCGACTACCGCGTCGATACTGTTTTTTGCAAAAATATTCTTGTAACTAAAGTATGACTCGAATATCCTGGAACTGGTGTTATAATATGCCCGTTTTCCATAGCCTTCGTTGGAACCAGGCAGATAGGTCGGTTTATAGTTCCAGGTTTCATAGTCGTCCCTGAAATAGGAGCCTTTAGCATTCGCAGTCAACCCCGCTAAAATATCGGCTTCAATGCCCAGACTGAACAAGCTTGCTTTGCCCGATTGTTCATTTTGCGACTCATTAATATAAGCAAGGGGATTTGACGAGTATAAGCCCGGAGCATCCTGGTTATACATATCGGTCACGGAAGTATAGCTTGAGTTATAAACCGGGTAAGTCGGATTACGGGCATAGGCCTGATATAATACATCCGATTGTCCGGCCCCGCTGTAATCCTGCAAATGCTTTTTTTCATAGGTCTGGGCAATGATAGCTGTTGTTCTCAATTTACCATCCACAAAGTCCTGTTGCAGATTTGCCCTTACAGAGGTCGTTCGGTTGTCTGTTGCTTTTACAACTCCATTCAAATCATTATATGTCAACGATATACGATAATTGCCTGTTTCCCAGGCATTGCTGATTGCAACATTGTGATTCTGAGTAAGCCCGCTTCTAAATATGACATCTTGCCAATCGGTGCTATACCCGCCATCGTACTCGGTTTTTCCACTCTTTTGAATCCATGACCGGTATTCACCGGCCGACATAAGGTCGAGTCTTTTTAGTACGCTCTCGGAAGCAAAGTAAGTGTTATACTCCAATTGAGCTTTTCCCTTAATGTTACTTCCTTTTTTCGTTGTTATCATAACGACTCCGTTTGATCCGCGAGATCCATAAATGGCAGCAGATGAGGCATCTTTTAAAATATTAAAACTTTCAATATCTTCCGGGGCGATGGTGTTAGGATCAATTCCGGGGATCCCGTCTACAACATATAAAGGCTCTGTTCCTGAACCCATCCCTGCAGATCCTCTTACTTTAATTGAAAAACCAGTGTTTGGATCACCTCCTTGTTTTGAGATGGAAACACCAGCCACTTTGCCTTGAAGTGCCTCGATCGGATCCTCCAAAACTCCCTTGTTAAAATCATTTGCACCGACCTTAACTGTGGCGCCGGTCAAATCAGCCCGCCTCACGGTACCATATCCAATGGCAACTACCTCGCCCAGACCGATCGTCTCATCTTCCATGATCACGTGGAATTGGCTTTGACCTGCAACGACGACCTCCTGCGTTTTCATTCCAACAAAAGAAACAACAAGTATCGCATCACCCGGGACATTTTCCAAAGTAAATTGGCCTTCGCTGTTGCTGATCGTACCTTTAGCAGTCCCCTTAACAATAATCGTTGCTCCTGGAACCGGAGTTCCCTCTCTGCTTTCTATTGTTCCGCGGATCGTTCCGGATTTGGGTTGAATCGACAGATCAGGCTGCCCGGGCTGCAAATCCTGAAGCACAATGAGACGTCCGTCAATTTTATAGGAAATGGTCGTCCCTGTAAAAATAGAGGAAAGGATCTTTTCAATGTCTGCGTTCTCCATATTCACATTTACCTTTCTCTCCACGTCGATTACTTTACTGCTGTATAGAAAATAGTATTCAGAACGATCTTCGATTTCCTGAAGAACCTTTTCTACGGTTGCATGATCGATCTTTAGGGAGATTGTCGTTTGAGAATACGAAACGGCTGCAAACGTTTGTAAAATACCGACAAACAGAAAAAGATTAGTTAGTTTCATGTAAAATAATGTTTTTCTCCACCACGGAGATCCCTCCGCAATAGTCAATTCTGATTTTTTTTTCATACTTTTAATGCGTTAGATTATTATTTCTAATTATTGAGCTGGTGGTGAATGTGCAAGATTCCCACCGGCTTTGTTTTTATTTTTTCATTACATAAATAATCGTTTTAGTTCGACCTGATTCGACGTTTTTCTCAATCCGGTATTTAACTGGTAAGGCAAAGGTCATATGTTCCAGCGTCTGATCAATTTTCTCATTTTCAAGTGTAGCTGTCAGCTTGAAATCCTCTAGCTCTTTATCCTGGATAATGATTTCGGCATTGTACCAACGGCTCAGCTTTAACATGGCAACAGGAAAGAGTTCATCCTTCATGATCAACCTTCCGTCAATCCAGGAAGAATAGATTGCTGGATCCACATTCCGGGTAAAAAATTGACCATCTGCATGATTATACTGAACCTGCTGCCCCGGCAACATGTTAATATCACGGTGATCTTTTTCAAGTCGTATTTTCCCCTCCGAAAGCGTCACTTCAAAATAATGATCGCTGCTGTATCCCCTTATATTAAATGAAGTACCCGTTACTACTGTATTGACCATCGGGTTTTCAACAACAAAAGGTTTTTCGGGATTAGATGCCACTTCAAAATAAGCTTCTCCATCAACAAATACATGTCTTTCATTCGAGGCAAATTTCTCAGGATACCTGAGTCGCGTACCATCATTCAGCCATACGGTGGTGCCATCTTCCAGTTGAATTTTCATTCTAGTTCCGGGCTTGGTGACCAGTTCCTTTTCAGCATACCGGGAAGAATCTGTTCTGGAATTATAAATTGATACGAACATGATGCCCGACGCGATCAATAAAGGAAGGATCAATATAGCGGCAATACGGTAATACAGAGGAACGTCTTTAGGCGTTCGCGGCTTGGAAAGAAGAGCCTTGTTGCCCTGCCGGCTAATGTTGATTTGATGGTGGATCTCACTCAGCATCTTATTAAAATCAGGAACGCCCTTTTTTAATGAAATCCGGTTTTCCGCCCACACTGAGCCAAGCATTTCCCTTGCCTGAATTTCATTCTCAGGAGCAGCCAGCCATTTTTTCACTTCCTTATAATCGGAAGTATGCTCACCCCGCGTTAAATAATTGATCAGCTTTTGGAAATCCATTTGGTCCCGTTTAAGAACTATACGAAACAGAACCATCCAAGCACCTATTCTCCCTGAATATTTTTTACTGAAAACATGATAAAAAAGAAAAGCAATCCAGAATCATATAAAAACGCCAATTTGTCTCTTAATACTTTTAACGCTAAATTCATCTGATTTTCAACAGTTTTAACCGAAATATTCAACTGTTCAGCGATTTCCCTGTTGGTCAGCCCCTGTTCCCTGCTCAGTTTAAAGATTTGTTTCCTTCGCTCAGGAAAACTGTCGATGATCTTCCTTGCCGCTGATTCCTGACTTTCAAATTCAACCAGATACTCGGTCTCGTTTGAAGAATATGATTTTGATGTAGTAAATAGTTCAATCCTTTTCTTTTCTGCTTTTTCCTTCCTTAAATAAGATATCGTTTCATTGTAAGTAATCCGAAATAAAAACGATTTGAAGGAAAAATGCTCATCAATCTGCATCCGTTTCTCCCAAACTTTTAAAAAGACCGTTTGCGTAATTTCTTCAGCCGTAAAGGAATCCTTTGAAATACTATAGACAAAGGCAAAAATACTCTCGGAATATCTTTTAAACAGTCCGTCGAAAGCTGTGTAATCTTCATTCTTTAACCTGATGATATATTCCTGATCCGTTTTCACGCAACTTGGTTTGATGCGGAATCAAAAATAGATAAACCATTTAAATTTCCATAACCCTGGTGCCCTTTTGGATTGCCTCAGGCTTAATTCTTCATGGTTCAATGCCGAAGTATATACTCTTAACTTTCCTTAACGATGTTTGACGCCACTTAACTTTTTTCCACCCTATCTTTGTACCGTAAGCAAGAAGCATAATTTTTTTCATAGTTTTTTTTCATAGATTTGAGTTGGTTAAAGGGAAAAGGATGGCAGGCGGCCATCCTTTTTTGTTGTCCGTTATTATTCCGTCACTGTCAGTATTTTAGCTCTCCGCATTGCAAAAAGATTACATGACCTAAACAAGATCTTAATTAATATGTGATTGATTCTTAGTATTTTAATAACCTGAAATGCAGACAATCGTAATACAGGCTTAACAGGAGCTGATAGCCTGTTCCCTAACTTTGGAATCAAACTTATTTGAAGTATGATGAAGAAAATGATCTGTGCGTTATTCATTGCTTTGTTCGCAACCTCAGTTTCAGGACAAGCCAGTTTAACGGCTGATACAGGTAATGTATACGAGGGAAATGAAAAGGAAATCAAATGGGTGTTCCTGATGCCCGACCTCAAAGAAATGCCTTCTGAAAATGCCCGACCTGTCGGCGCTGACTTCCCTGGCCGTGAAAACAGCCTGCTGAAAGATTACCTAACGGAACTTTATACGCAGGCCGAACCCATTACCCCGGGGAGCCCCATGACCCGGATCACAATCCGGAAACCCGCCATTTTCAATGCCGTTAAAACCATTGAAAAATACTACTCGTCAGAAATAAAGAAAAATAAACTGACATCTGCACAGGCAGTTCCCGGTTTTAACAAAGTTCTGGCAGTGGCAGTTGCCGCAGCCTCAGAAGATTCAGAGGACTTTGAGGATGCCCTTCAGCAGCAGCGAAAAAACGCCTTGTCGCTGATCGGGATCTTTAATCAGGTACAATTAAAGGAAATGTAAGGGGGTTACGGCGTAACTCCCTTTTTTGTTGAAATTCCGCTCATAAACAACTCACAAAATAGATTAACAGGAAAAAAGTATGAAGAAATTATTTGTACTGCATGTACTTGTCATGCTGTTTTTGTCACATGCATCCCTGGCGCAGAGCAGCATCCGGGGAAGTGTAAGAAGTCCCCAGGGAGAAGCAATTCCCGGTGTCAATGTGATCGTACGTTCCACCACAAACGGAACAGTCACCGATATTGACGGTCAGTTTACGGTGGAAGCTCTGCCTGATGCCGTCCTTATGTTTTCATTTATCGGTTATCAGAAACAGGAAATCCCGGTGAACGGGCGAACCACAATCAATGTGGTCCTTCAGGAAGAAACGGGAGAAATCGGGGAAGTGGTGATCACGGCCCTGGGTATCAAAACAGAAAAGAAACGGTTGGGTTACTCCACCCAGGAGGTCTCGGGCGAAGACATCTCTGAAATAAAAGATGTCAATGTGATGAGTACCCTCACAGGAAAGGTTTCGGGCCTGACCATTCAAAACCAAACGGGCTTGTTTCAGTCACCGAAGTTTACGCTAAGAGGGAAAACACCGCTGATTGTTTTAAACGGCATCCCGGTTTCGACCGACTTATACGACATCCAAAGCGAGGACATTGAAAGTATCAACGTGCTGAAAGGAACAGCCGCTTCAGCTTTATATGGTTCGCGCGGAAAAGACGGAGCAATCATGATCACCACCAAAACCGCAGGAAAGGAAAAACTGGAAGTTTCGGTTTCGAACAGCGAAATGTTTTCGGCCGGGTTTGTCGCCTTCCCCGATGTCCAAAGTGAATACGGGAATGGAGCCGATGGTGAATACAAATTTGTAGACGGAGCCGGCGCCGGTATCCATGATGATGACCTGATCTGGGGGCCCAAACTCGATCAGGGGCAGAATATCGTCCAATGGAACAGCCCGGTGAGGGACCTTCAGAGCGGTGAACTCATCGAATGGCGCGGACCTTTATCGGGAACTGCTTACGAAGACGCTTCGCGCTACGAACGGGTAGCCACACCATGGGTTTCACACCCCAATAACCTTAAAAACTTTCTGGAAACCGGCATTATTTCCAATTCAAACTTCAACATCTCATCTGCTTCCGAAAAAGGTTCGTTCCGGGTTTCCGGCAGCCATATGTATCAGAAAGGGATGGTCCCAAACTCGAAACTGAACAGTTCAGGGATTAACTTCAGTTCGCAATACAAGCTTTTTAAAAACCTGACACTTGACAGCCGGCTGTCATACGATAAAGTTTATACCGATAACTATCCCCGTCATGGTTACGGCCCGCTTAATCATATGTATACCATCACCATCTGGATGGGCGATGATGTGGATATCCGCGACATGCGGAATTACTGGATGAACGGGCGCGAAAATTACCAGCAGGCCAACTGGAATTATCTCTGGTACAACAATCCCTATTTCATGGCTTACGAATGTACCCAGGGCTACGACCGCAATGTCATGAACGGCTACCTTTCGCTCAACTACCAGGTGCTGCCCGAACTGTCGATCCAGACCCGGTTAAACGCCCGCAACAAATTCGTCAATCAGGATATCAAAACACCCAAAAGTTATCTCTATTACGGGAACAGTATACTGGGAAATTATGAGATCTGGAAGACTACCGAAGCGAGCTACGATTATGATGTGCTGACTACTTACACGAAGAGCTTTTCAGAAAATTTCAACGTCGACGTTTTTGCCGGAGCTGCCGTCTCACGCTGGAACTATGATTATCAGTATTCAACTACCGATGGACTGATTACCGGCGGGCTTTTCAACCTGGGGAACAGCATGGGAACAGTCACCACTAACAACACCGAAAAACATAAGGAAACCCGAAGTGTTTACGGCAGCCTCAACATCGAACTGTTCAAATTCTTCTACGGAACGGCTTCAGGGCGAAATGACTGGTCCTCCACCCTTTCCTCCGGTAACAACTCGTACTTCTATCCCTCCGTTTCAGGCAGTTTTGTTTTCGATGAGATCGCTGACCTTCCGGAATGGATGGACAGCTTTAAGCTCCGCACAACCTGGGCCCAGGTATCGAACGATCTGGATCCCTACAGCCTCTACAATACCTATACAACCACCGGCATGTACAACTCGACGCCCGGTATGGAGTTCCCGGCTGCACTACTGAATGCATCCATCAAACCCGCCCAGTCAACATCGTGGGAAGCCGGCGGCGCCACTGCCCTGTTCAATAACCGGGTAAACCTGGATATAACCTATTATCATACGATCGATAAAAACCAGATTATCGACCTTCCCACCTCGATCACCTCCGGCTTTAGCACACGGAAGATCAACGGGAATGTCTATAAGACCACCGGACTGGAGGTTGTACTGAATGTCAGGCCGGTCTATTCGTCCAAAATAAAATGGGACATGGATGTGAACTGGTTCACCACAAAAAGGATCCTGGATGAAATATACGGAGATGCCACCAAATCCGGGGACCTGCACCTGGGCGAGCGGGTCGACAGCTACTATGGCAGCGTATGGCAGTATTCGCCCGACGGACAACTAATCATCAACCAGTCAAGCGGCCTGCCAATCAAGGATACCTATTCTAGGAAACTCGGTCATAAATCACCTGACTGGGAATTCGGCTTCCGCAACTCAGTTAAGATCGGTAAATGGGATTTTGCAGCCATGTTAGACGGCCGGGTTGGGGGCGTAATGCGCTCGCTGACCATCGAAAAGATGTGGTGGGGCGGTAAGCACCCCGAGTCAACCCAATACCGCGATGCCGAATATGCAGGGGAACTGTATGTTCCGGAAGGAGTATACGTTAGCTCAGGAAACGTTTCATACGACAGCGACGGCAATATCACCAGCGATACGCGCGTTTTTGCTCCCAGCGAAAAGGGGCTGAAATATTCATCATGGGCCATGACCTATGGCTACCGGGCTCAGGTTGAGGATGTCAATGTATTCGACGCCAGTTTTGTCAAGCTTCGGGAAGCTTCCGTGAAGTACGACTGTTCGGCCTTATTCTCCGGTACTTTTATCCAGGAAGCCTACGTCCAGATTATGGGCCGCAACCTCGCCATGTGGAAGAAAGCAAAACTGATCGACCCGGATTTCGGTAACGATGACAGCTTACAGGATCCCTCGGCACGTTACATTGGATTTGGCGTAGGAGTTAAATTTTAATCTATAAAAACCATAAAGATGAAGCAGATCATATACTATACACTGGTTGTTCTGTGGGCAATGACCAGTTCATGCGAAAAGCTCGAAACCATTAATGAAGATCCGAACAATGCTCAGCATACTCATCCGAAATTGCTGCTCAAGACCATTTCATACAGCACATTTACCGGTCAGGGAACAGGAGGCATGTTTGCTTCCCGCATGTTTGTCAATTCAGACGGAGCCAGCAATGAACAGTATTATACCTGGGACCGGGGCAATTTTGACCGTTATAATATTCTGCGCAATGTGACTAAAATGATGGAAGAAGCTGAATTGCAACAGATCCCTGAATATACCCACTTAGGCAAGTTCTTTCGTGCATACCAGTTCTACGAACTAACCCGCGCTTTCGGCGACATTCCCTATTCAGAAGCGCTGCAAGGTGAAACCGAAGGAAATTTTTCACCGGCATATGACACACAGGAAACAATTATCCCGGCGCTGCTTAACGAGTTAAAGGAAGCTAACGAAGGACTGACATCAGTTTCATCGATCGAAGGAGATATCATCTTTAATGGCGACCCCTTAAAATGGCAAAAACTGATCAATTCACTCCGCCTGCGGATCCTCATGGAAATGTCGCTGAAAGAAGGAAACGGCTCACTCGGCATCGCCGCGCAGTTCAACGATATTTATACCCATGAAGTTTTGATGGAAAGCAACACCGACAACGGACAACTGGTTTATCTGGACCAGTCAGGTACCCGGTATTTTGAATACCTGGGGAAATACGGCTCGATAGGCATGAGTTCAACCTTTACCGATCTGCTGAAAGAACGGCGCGATCCCCGGTTGTTTGTGTTTTGCCATCGAAATCCCAATGCGGTCACTGCCGGCCTTCCGGTTAATGACTTCAACGCGTATGGCGGAGCCGATCCCACCCTTTCGTACGGGCAAATCTCCGAAGAGCGGAACAAAGGCTATGTTTCGATGGTCAATGAACGCTATTACGACGATCCGGTCAATGAACCGCACATGCTCATGGGATATCCCGAATTGCAGTTTATCCTCGCAGAAGCCACCATACGCGGATGGATCGAAGGCGGAGATCCGGTAAAAGCGCAGGCCTTTTATGAAAATGGCATCAAGGCATCTTTCGCCTTCTATGAAACCTACGCCGAAAATTATGCAGCTTACCTTGGAAGCAGCGCTGTCAACCAATATTTAACCGAACCACTGGTGAATTTGACTTTTGCCGCGACAACTGAAAAGAAAATTGAAACCATCATCACACAAAAATATATCCAGTTCTATTTCCAGTCGGGCAATGAGCTTTTCTATAACAACCGCCGTACCGGGTATCCGCCGTTTGCTGTTGGCGGCGCCGTTGGCAACGGAGGAAAAGTGCCTGTCAGGTGGATGTACCCGCTCGACGAGTATAACCAGAATGCAGAAAACGTAGAGGCCGCGGTCGACCGCCAGTTTAGCGGCGACGATAACATAAACGGTCAGATATGGTTGTTAAAATGAACTTAAATTCCTTTTTTTGTATTTCTGTCAGATTAACCTAAATTTCCAAATCATGTTGAAACAAAATCTTGTCGCCGTTGCACTGGCTTTGTTCTTGGCTTCGCCTGCATTGGCCCAGTCTCCCGTGCTCCGTTTTAAGGCCGATAAAAAATTTAAGATCGTCCAGTTTACCGACACGCACATCAAAGCAGAAGACCCGAAATCGGAGGCTTCATTTAAGACCATCATCGAAGTGCTGGATAAAGAAAATCCTGATCTGGTGGTTTTCACAGGCGACGTAGTTACAGGCAAGCCGGTTGAAAAAGGGTGGCAAATGGTCACTCAGCCTGTCATTGACCGGAAAATTCCTTTTGCCGTTGTATTTGGCAATCATGACGATGAAAACGGCCTGAGCCGCGCTGCAATTTCCGACATTCTCGTGAAAATGCCCGGATGCCTGTTTGTTCCGAAGGTCGAAAATGTGTTCGGTTACGGGAATTATGTACTGGAAGTGAAGTCGTCCGCCGGTGAGGAGGACAGCGCGCTGCTCTACTGCATGGATTCGAATGCCTACAGCACCATGAAAGATGTGGTCGACGGCTACGGCTGGTTCCATGAAGATCAGATCGACTGGTATCGTGAGCAAAGTCAAAAGCGGACTGCGGCTAATGGTAAGGCGCTGCTGGCACTTGCGTTCTTCCATATCCCGTTGCCGGAGTATACCGAAGCATATAAAAATGAGAAAAATCCCCCCATCGGCATTCGCCTCGAAGATGAATGTTCACCAAAGATTAATTCAGGGATGTATTTGGCCATGCTCGAATGCGGCGATGTTATGGGCACTTTCGTCGGACACGACCACGTGAACGATTATATCGCTTACCTCCGTGGCATCGCTCTCGCTTACGGCCGCTTTACAGGCGGGAAAACCACTTACAGCGAATTCCCGAACGGCGCACGGATCATCGAACTGACCGAAGGAGAACGGGCATTCAAAACCTGGATCCGTACCGGGGCAGGCGAAATCCTGCTCCCCGTCAGCTTCCCGGCCGACTTTCAGTCAACAAAATAATAATCAATCTATTATTAACTTTTCTTAACCTTGTTTGACGCCACTTAACGATTGGTCCGTGTATCTTTGTACCAGTAAGATCAAGCAGATTTTTTTCATAGTAGAGGATTATAAGTAATAGAATCGTTTTTTTTCATAGTTTTAGAGTTGGTTGAGGAGAAAAGGATGGCAGACAGCCATCCTTTTTTTGTCAGGTGCCCGCCGCTGCAACGGCTTTTATTATATTATTTCTATTTGATGCAGGCTACACAACATCACCAATAGCATTTCCGGTATCTTATTTTATCTTTGCTAATCAATCAAAGCTAAAGTATGTATGTCGTTGACCCCCTTCGGAACATGGAGGACGAGGATTCTCTTTTAACCCGCTTTCTAAAAGGAGAGGATACTGCTTTTGCGCTGATCTACCGGAAATATGCCAATCCGTTGTTGTCGTACGGTCAGGGACTAGGCTTTGATCGCGAAACGCTGAAAGATGCCATTCATGATGTATTTTGCAAGTTATACGCCAATAAGCGTTTCCTGGAAAATATCAAAAGCCTGAAATCTTACCTGTTTAAATCACTGCGAAACAGGCTCATCAACATTCATAAGTCGCAAACCGACCAGATTGGCATCGACGGAAACGAATCTCATTTTACTGTGAAAGTGACCGTTCTCGATGAACTGATCCGGGATGAAGACCGGCTTCAGATAAGAAATGGTGTTGAAAAATACCTCAATTGCCTGACCTCCAGGCAAAGGGAGGCTGTTTACCTGCGCTTTATTCAGGATCTGGACTATGAGGAGATTGCAGTATTACTGGACATGAGTCCCCATGCCGTCAGAAAATTGACATCCCGGGCAATCATCCGGATCCGTGAGCATAACAAATTGCTGTTATTTCTCCTGTTTCACTTACAATCGCTGTATTTGTAAATTAATTTACTTCCATTCTTGTTTTTTTCAAAAAAAATGGGGACAAAAAATTAATTCATCTGTCTTAGAGATATGACAGACGAAAATTATTCAAAATTTAATGCCTCCGAGTTCGCCGCGGATGAATCTTTTCTTAAATGGAGAATGGTCGCCGATGAAGAATCTGACCGGTTCTGGACGCACTTTATTGAAACACATCCCCGGAAAAAGGAAGAGATCTTATCGGCCATCCGGATCGTTAATTCAATACGGATCAATGATTACCAGTTTACGCAGAATGAATTGCTGACCGAATGGGCACGGATCAACCATTCTATCAAAAAATCGGGCATACGCAGAAAAAGATTGGTTTATACCTTATCGATCGCTTCGTCACTGGCTGTATTGCTGATCGTTTCTTATTTTTCCTTTTTCACAAAGCCGGCACAGGAAAAACGCTTTATAACCGGCCGGCCCGGGAACAAAGAGATCGAGCTGACCCTGCCCGATCAGAGTTCGGTCACGTTCGGTGAAAACGCAGACATTGTTTACGATCAGGAAGGAAACATTACCGTGAACACGGCAAAGAAAAAAGAACGCTTCGCAAAGAAAACGATCAAAGGAGACCTGCCATTGAATAAACTCATCGTTCCTCCGGGAAAAATATCTTCACTCACCCTGGCCGATGGGAGCAAAATCTGGATTGATTCCGGGACCACACTCGAATTTCCTTCCGTCTTCGAAGACGATCGGCGGGAAATAAACGTGAATGGTGAGATCTATATTGAAGTAGCACATCAGGCGAAGAACCCCTTTCTGGTCCATACTTCTGCGTTTTCGGTCAATGTACTGGGCACTAAGTTCAACGTCTCCGCTTACCCGGAAGATGCTGTGCAACGGGTAGTCCTGGTCCAGGGATCAGTCGAAGTGAGGATGCCGTCAGGGGAAGAGTCAAAGCTGGAACCCGACGAAATGTTTTCATGGTCCGAAAAGGAATATCATTTGGAAAAGGTCGATGTTTATGATCATATCTCATGGAAGGACGGAATTTTCCGCTTCACCGGCGAACCGCTGGAAAATATCCTGACCCGGCTTTCCCGGCACTATGATGTGCCGATCACCTGCGACAGCGACGCAAGAAAGATCCAGGTGACGGGCAAGCTGGCCCTGTTCGATGACCTGACAATGGTGCTGGACAACATCACCGTGATCATCCCTGTAACATACGAAAGAGAAAACAACAAAATAATAATCAGTAAAAAATAACAAGGCGCCTATGACATAAGTCCAATTTTGAGATAAAAAGCCGGATAATACCTCACATATCATCCGGCTTAAACTATCAGTCCACCTTTTTCGGAGTAGAACTAATAATATCATTTACAAATGTATGAAACAAAATGAATATGTAAAACGCATATTTGCGGATAACCTTTTCCATATCTTTAAAGTGATGCGAATCGTGTTTATTTTAATTTTTTGGAGCGTTTCAGGTGCATTTTCGAATACTTATTCTCAAAAGACAGTATTCTCTTTCGATTTTAAGGAACGATCGATCAAAGAGATTTTTAATGCCATTGAGGAAAGAAGCGAATTTGTTTTTCTGTTCGCCGACGACATTGTTCAGGATCTGGAGCAACGGGTCAATGTTCGTGTTCAGGCTTCAACAGTCGAAAAAATACTGGATGAAGCTTTTAGGCCCACCCATCTGACCTATATGGTCAATGACCGGCAGGTACTCATCACCCGGAAGGAACAACAGGAACCCAGGTCCTTCAGGGAGCAGTTGCAGCAAACAAAGACCCAGATTAAGGGGAGGGTCACGAACCGTGGAAAAGAGCCTCTTCCCGGAGCAACGGTCGTCCTTAAATCGAATACCCTAAAGGGAACGGTTACCGATGCAAATGGTGAATTCGCTGTTTTTGTAGCTGACCCGGGAGAAATACTGGTAATCTCCTTTATCGGAATGAAAACACAGGAAGTAAAGGCAGGTCAGGGAACCACCTTGCTGCAGATTATCCTGGAAGACAGGGTTACCGATCTTTCCGAAGTAGTCGCAACCGGTTACTTCAACCGTAAAAAAGAAGATTTCACCGGTTCGGCTATCAGCATATCGGTCGATGAACTCAAGAAGGTCACTCCCGGCGATCTTTTTCAAAGTATCGAGGCTTTCGATCCTTCATTCAAAATACAGGAGAACAATTTATTGGGCTCCAATCCCAACCGCCTCCCCAATATCAATGTCAGGGGTACTTCATCGGTTCCCTCAACCAGCACTGAAATTCTTCGTCGCGACAATATTTCCAGCAACGTGAATATGCCCACTTTTATTCTCGATGGTTACGAAGTGAGTGTCGAAAAAATCTACGACCTGGATATGAACCGGATCGCTTCAATTACCTTGCTGAAGGATGCTGCTGCTACGGCAATTTACGGTTCCAGGGCAGCCAACGGCGTTCTGGTGATCACCACCGTTACTCCGGAAGAGGGAAAACTCCGCGTCTCATATAATTTTGACCTCAGCCTGAATGTAACGGATCTGTCATCCTACAAAGTCCTGAATGCCGCTGACAAACTGGAATATGAGCGTCTCGCCGGACTCTATGATTACGATAACGCTTTAAGCCAGGATCAGCTCGATGAAGCATATTACCGGAAAAAATACAACGTTGTGAGCGGGGTCGATACCTACTGGCTTTCGCAACCGATTGAAGATGCCGTAGGACACAAACACTCCCTGTACATTGACGGAGGTAGCGAAACGATCCGTTACGGCATCAGCTTTCAGTACCAAAACACCCCCGGTGTCATGAAGGGATCCAAGAGGGACCGGTATGGAATCGGTGCCGATCTTTCCTATAACCTCGACGGTAAATTCCTGTTTAAAAATACGCTTTCCGTCTCCCAGGTCAAAGGAGCAGAATCGCCTTACGGGAGCTTCAGCAACTATGTCAGGATGAACCCCTATTACCCGATGACCGGTGAAAACGGGGAGATCATCCGGGAAATTGATTCCTGGACCGACCGCAGCGGAGAAGGGTCATCCATTAACACGGAAGTGGTGCTGAACCCTCTGTTTGAAGGAACTTTGCACAGCTTCAACGAATCGACCTACCTGGAGGTGATCGATGCTTTCAGCGTGGAATGGAACATGACTTCTGAATTACGCCTGAGAGGACTGGTGAGTCTGAACAAAAAAGTTTCCGAAGCTGATAACTTTCTCTCGCCGCTCAGCAATACCTATTACTTCTACTCATCCGAAGACTTGTCCGAACGCGGGCAGTATGATTTCCAAAGTTCGGATGAAGTCACGGTCGACGGGAATGTCACCATGACCTACAGCAAAGGATTCAACGACCACTTTATCAACATTGCGCTCGGAGCCAATATCAGGGAATATAACTACGATACCAAACTGATCTCGGCAACCGGATTTACCAACGACAGGTTTACCAATATCGGGTTTGCTAAAAGTTACAAGGAAGATTCCTCACCGGGAAGCAGCTCCAGTACAGAACGTTTATTCGGTTCTTTCCTGAGTCTGAACTATTCCTATCTCAATAAATATTTGCTTGATTTGTCGGTCAGAGCCGATGGTTCTTCAAAGTTCGGTTCAGACAATAAGGTCGCTCCGTTCTGGGCGCTGGGGCTTGGCTGGAACCTGCATCATGAGGAATTCATGAAATCACAGGAACTGATCAGCCAGTTCAGGCTGAAAGCCAATACCGGCTTAACCGGATCGGTTTCATTCAGTCCCTACATGTCCAATACGCTCTACGAATACTATAAGGATAACTGGTACTCGACCGGCGTAGGCGCCATCGTGAACCAGTACGGGAATGAGAGCCTGAAATGGCAGCGTACACGCAATTATGATCTCGGAGTAGACCTGGGGTTGCTGAAAGACCGGATCTACCTGTCGGGACGTTACTATCGCAAGCTGACCGAGGATATGCTGACCGATATTACCCTTCCGCCTTCAACCGGTTTTTCTTCTTACAAGGAAAATTTAGGAGACATGCGAAACGAAGGTTTTGAAGTCAACACCAGGATCAACGTATTAAAAACCAAAGACTGGTCGGTTAACCTCACCGGAAACTTCATCCAAAACAAAAACGAACTTGTCAAAATCTCCAACTCCCTCAAGCAACTGAACGAGGAAGCAGACGAAGCGCAGACGGGCGATGATTACAAGGGAGTGCCGCTGGTACGATACAACGAAGGTCAGTCGCTCAACACGATCTATGCTGTGCGTTCACTCGGTATTGACCCCGAAAACGGAAAGGAAATCTATTTGAAGAAAGACGGGTCGCGCACCTACGATTGGGATGTCGACGATATTGTTCCCATCCGTGACGGAACCCCGACGCTGGAGGGTTATTTTGGAGGAAGCCTCTACTATAAGGGATTTTTACTGAATTGCACTTTTTACACCCGCTTTGGAGGGTATGATTATAACCAGACCCTGGTTGACCGGGTTGAAAATGCCGATCCGCGTTTCAATGTAGACCGGCGGGCCATGGAACACCGCTGGAAGAATCCGGGTGATGTGGCTCTGTATAAAGACGTCGCCGATCGGGGAACGACTTACGTTACAGAACGTTTCATCCAGAAAGACAATGTTCTGGAACTGAATTCGGTTTATCTGTCTTACGACTTTAGCGGTGATCTGTTGAAAAAGATAAAACTGAAGAACCTGCGTGCAGCCGTCACGATGAATAACGTATGGCGTACTTCGTCTGTTGCCGTTGAACGGGGTATCGATTATCCCTTTGCCCGGACGTTTACTTTTTCCATTCAGACCACCTTTTAATGCCTGTCATGATGAAGAATCTTATCTCTATTATCCTGTTCCTGTTCCTCCTGCCTTCATGTAACGAATGGCTGGATGTGCAACCGGAAGCATCCGTGAGCGACGAAGATCTGTTCAATACCGAAGAAGGCTTTTATGAGGCGCTGAACGGCGTTTACACCCGTTGCGCCCAGTCTGACCTTTACGGAGGCGAGTTTACGGTAGGGCTTCCCGATGTGATGGCCCAGAACTATACAAACAGCGTGTACGATTATACCGGTTACACGAAAACATCGATCTTCGATTATACCGATCCCACGTTTAAAAGCAAACGTGACGGGATCTGGAAGGCAGCTTACCATGCCATCACCAATTGTAACCTGATCCTGGAAAATGCTGATGTCAAAAAAGATGTACTCAGCGATGGAATGTACGAACTGATCAAGGGAGAAGCGCTGGCCCTGAGGGCATACCTTCACTTCGACCTGCTCCGGTTTTTTGCCTGGTCATACCAGCAGGGCGCCGCACAGAAAGCGATCCCCTATGTAGACGCCTATACCAATAAGGTAACTCCCCTTTCAACCGTTGAAGAAGTGATCACCCGGGTGCTGGCCGATCTGAATGAAGCCAAAACACTGATGGCCGATACCGATCCCATTCTGAGCGCTTCCTATGTTGTGGGATACACAGACGATGAAGAGGCCACCGAAGAGGAAAACGCAAACCTGTTCCTGCAAAACAGAAGGCACCGCATGAACTATTATGCTGTTTGCGCCGAACTGGCCCGGGTGAATTTATACAAAGGCGATCATACGCAGGCATTGGCAAATGCGCTTGAAGTGATCAACTCCGAAAAATTTCCCTGGACCATTCCGTCCGACTTCCTGGAATCGGATGTCACCCTGAAAGACCGCATCATGTACAATGAACTGATCTTCGGCTGGTACGCCGAGGCGCAAACAACGGCCTTGTATAACCGGTACAGCTCCGCCATAACCGGTTTGTATATCAGTTACGACGCCGGACGCTCGTTATACGAAGTGGGCGGGGTCGGTGCTGAGGATTATCGCTTTAAAGGCTGGTTCACCCAGGTCAGCAATTCTGACGGGCCACGCTACCAGATCCAGAAATACATGCGCGATGATGATGTGAACCGGCACGACCTGATGGCCCCGGCAATCCGCCTGAGCGAAATGTATTATATCGCTGCCGAAAGTGTGTACGGCACCAATCCGGCAAAAGGCTGGGAATATTTCAATACCGCCCGCTTTAACCGTGGGATCGGAACAGGTCTGGATGAATCATCAGGCGCTGTGTTCATCACCGAGATCCTGAAGGAATACCGGAAGGAAATGTACGCGGAGGGCCAAATGTTCTATGCTTACAAAAGGCTGAATCAGAATATGACCAGTCAGTCGAATGTCGTTTACCCGGCCGGCCCGGCAATATACGTCATCCCGTTACCTGAAGGTGAGATTGAATTTGGCAACCGTTAAACTGAGAAAACATGAAGAATCTGATCATCCTGTTAATAGCAGTAATCTGCATCATCTCCTGCAGCAAGGAACCTGAATTCATTTACGATTCGCCGGACAGTGTCTATTTCAATTTTGAAGATACCGCCGGCAGTAAGATCGTTTACACTTTTGCCTATGATCCCGAACTGGTCGAAGACACCATTTGGCTTCCTGTTAAAATATCAGGGAAACGCATTCCTTTCAGCAGAAGCTTTAAGATCGCGGTCGTCGACTCGGCAACAACGGCTTCTCCAACACTGCATTATGAAGCATTTAAAGAAAGCTACGAGCTCCCTGCCGATTCCGGAACGTTTTCACTCCCGGTAATCATTTACAACAAGGATCCTGAACTCGATGTGTTAACCGTTACGCTGGCATTTTCACTTCAGGCTTCTGATGATTTTAACACTGACTTGCCCCATATGATAACAGGAAAAATATCTTTTTCAAACCGGCTGGAACAACCCGGGTGGTGGATCTACTGGATGTCGTCTCTGGGGATGTATTCCCGTGTAAAACATCAGTTGTTCCTGATCTCGTCAGGCACGATCGACATGCCCGACATGTCAAAACCGGACGCCTATCTGCAGGTACCAAAAGCATTGTACCACATTGCGCAATACAAGGCATTTCTGAGCGATCCGTTCAGTTGGGTGGAAGCTCATCCGGAATACATCTTAACCGGAAAAGCCAACGGTGATTATGACTTCTATTTGCAGGAAGCACCTGAAAAGATCATCGTACTCAAACGGGACCAGGGTACCAATACCTATTATTTCATTGATGAAAACGGACAAATCATCACTTAATCCGGAAAAAATGAGAAGCTTTTTGATTATTATATGGGCAGGACTGATCCTGCTGTCGGTTTCATGCAGCAAAGACCTCGGGAACTATGATTATATCGAACCGGAAGAACCTGTAGTCACCAACCTCGACAGTGTTTACCGGGTATACGTGGGTGACCGCCTGGTCGTAAATCCGACTGTAACTTTCAGCAATGCAGCCAATCTGTCGTACGAATGGAAAATCTCCATCCCCGGCGAAATGAGAGAAGACTATTACGAAGGGTCGAAACTGGATATCTTCTTCGGCCTCGAAACGCAACGCTACAGCGCCCGTTTCACCGTGGTCGACAACAACAGCGGCATGAAATATTTTTATCCGTTCACCATCATCGGGCAGGCTGCCTTTTCGGAGGGTATCGTCCTGCTGACGGCCAACAGCGGAAAAGCAGAGATTTCCTTTATCAAGCCCGATGGCACCGTACAACCGAACCTCTACGAACAAATGTATGGAGAGCCCCTGCCCAACGGGCCTCTTCAGCTCATTGCACTGCAGCACCAGTACATGATGAATCTTCCTTACCTGGGTTACTGGATCATCTGCTCCGATCAGAACAATCCCGGGGTGGAACTGGATGTCAACAGCTTCCAGCGGATCAAATACTTCAGGGAGAACTTTTTCGACCAGCCTTCAGGAGAGATCAGCGCCGGGTCATTCATCAGTCAGCCTGTCGGCACCATGAACGGGGTGATCAATAACAAACTGTATGTGGGCGCCTCATCAACTTATTACATCAGCCCGGTTTACGGATTCTTTGGAGCGCCTGTTCCCGGCGACTACCAGTTGGCGACCGAACTCATTTACAGCGGCGGTTATTATATCGGTTATGATCTCAGCAAAGGACGACTCGTTTATTTCGACGGAGGCGCAAACTATTACGGAGATGATTACACCGTTTCAGGAAACGCTTTCAATCCGAAACAGATCAGCCTGGATCTCTACACCATGCAAATGGTCAGTATGGATGTTCACTATGTCATTGGAAAAGACAAAACGGACAACCAGGTGTATGAATACAAATTTGGGGTGAAACCAAGTCCGGTTACGGTTACTCCTGTACAGAAGCGACCTTTCGCCAGGCAGGACCTGATCAATGCCGGCACCAAATGGGTCCTTTCGGGTACCGAGGTATTCTACTTCACATCGGGCAGCCAGGTTTACCGGTATAATCCGCTGAATGAAGATTTCCGGACCTTAAGCACCGACTTCGGAGGGAAAAATGTAAGCATGCTCAAAATGGACGAGGACGGGGAAACCCTGATCGCCGGAACAGAAGGCAATCTTTATTTCCTGGATATCAGCACCGGGAAGAACGGGGAGATTATCCGGAAGATCACCGGGATCCAGGGAGAACCGGTGGATCTGTACGTGAGAGAAGAATAAAGAAAGTCGTGAGTAGCGAGTTGTGGGTTCCGAATAACGAGATCAATTTTTTACTCACGACTCGTAACTCGCTACTCGAAACTTTTTTTTAAAAACTTTAAAATAAGAAATAATGAACAGGAAAACATTTTTTATGCTGCTGGGATTGATCCCGGTAGCCGTTATGGGACAGAGTAAAAATTTTACTTTCGAAGGGAAGATCGGGAACCTGAATCCTCCCGCCAAAGTTTATTTCGAATACATGCACCAGGGTGACAGTCATCTGGATTCGACGCTGATCAAGGATGGAAATTTCTCTTTCAGCGGGATCGCTGAAGGGCCGGCCGCAGCCCGCATGTTCCTGGATTATACGGGAGAGGGCCTTCCGGCAGCCGCCCGCGCCGGCCACATGCTGCTGTTTTACGTGGAACAGGGAAAAGTGAGGATCGAATCGAAGGATTCCCTCCAAAACAGCAAGTTCATCAATTCCCCGGTTAATGCGGAGCATCAGGTATATCTGGACAAAACCGGGGGTCCCATCCAGGCGCTCGGACAGAAAATGGGCGCCAAATTTGCAGCAGCAAGTCCGGAACAACAGAAAGACACCGCTTTCATCAACAGCCTGAACCGGGAATACCGTGACCTGATGAGCGACCGGGCAAAAAAACAGATGAATTATGTCCGGGAAAATCCGGATTCTTATTTCAGCATCGTTGCGCTGTCTGAAGCGGTTGGTCCGCAAATGAATGTGACTCAGATTGAACCGCTGTTCCTGTCTTTGAGTGAATCGATACGGAACTCGTCAGACGGGAAAGCTTTTGCAAAAAGGATTGAGGCGGCTACTACAACACGGGTTGGTTCGCAGGCACCCGATTTTACACAGAATGATGTGAACGACCAGCCCATAAGCTTATCCGATTTCAAAGGGAAATACGTGCTGCTCGATTTCTGGGCATCCTGGTGTGGACCATGCCGTGCCGAGAATCCAAATTTGGTAAAGGCTTATGCCCAATATAAAGACAAAGGATTCGAGATCCTGGGCGTGTCGCTCGACCAAAAAGGGAAAAAAGCAGACTGGGTGGCAGCCATTGAAAAAGACGGGCTGACCTGGACCAACGTTTCCGACCTGAAATCGTGGAGCAACGAAGCAGCCGTTTTGTATGGCGTCAGGGCGGTCCCCCAGAATTACCTGATCGATCCCCAGGGCGTTATTGTTGCAAGCAATTTACGGGGAGAAGCGCTTGATGCCAAATTAAGTGAAATTTTCAAACAATAATGCCTGGCGACCTCCGTTTTAAAAAGTAGAGATATTATAATAATTAAGCATCATTTTTTCATAAGAGGTAATCTTAAATTAAACAGGGAAGGATGGCAGAGGCCGTCCTTTTTCTTTTTCTGCGTGTCTGCCGGCTGGCAACCTTAAAATCGGATCAGATTGTTTGAATTGTGCAATTTTTGGTTTGCAGACTGTTAACCCTGCCGCTCTCCGTTGGGGTAACTTTGTACCGGAAACTAAAAACAAGAAAGTCATGAAGAAGAAAGTTTGGTTTATCACGGGAGCTTCCAAAGGATTGGGACTCTCGCTGGCACAGCGCCTGCTGAAAGAAGGGTATCGCGTGGCGGCTACGTCAAGGAACATCAGCGATCTGGAAAAGGAAATCGGAGCTGCAAATGAGCAATTCCTCCCGTTGAGCATGAACCTGCTTGACGAGGGCGATGTGGCGAAAGCTGTTCAAAAAACAATTGGTCATTTCGGGACCATCGATGTCCTGGTGAACAATGCCGGTTACGGACTGCTCGGGGCACTGGAAGAATTAAGCGATGCCGAATCGCGAAAGAATTTTGATATCAACGTATTCGGCACACTGAATGTGATCCGCGAGGTGATGCCGCAGATGCGCAAACAACAGTCGGGGCATGTTTTCAACCTGTCGTCGATCGGCGGATTTAACGGCTTATTTCCGGGCTTCGGGATCTACTGCGCTTCGAAATTTGCGGTCGAAGGCCTGTCCGAGTCCCTGACAGAAGAAGTAAAGCCCTTTGGGATCAAAGTCACCATTGTTTCGCCGGGTTATTTCAGGACCAACTTCCTGAAAAGCTCGTCGCTAAGCGTTCCCGCCAATCCGATCAACGACTATGCACGGGTTAGGGAAGTCCAGTCGATGCATGAAAGTCAGATTAACGGCAACCAGCCGGGAGATCCTGATAAAGCGGCGGGTGTAATGATCGCCGTAGCCGAACAGGACGAACCTTTGCTGCACCTGTTCCTTGGACAGGACGCCTATCAACTGGCAGATACGAAAATTGAACTGGTAAAAAAGGACATGGACCAGATTAGGTCGCTGGCAACGGCTACAGACTTTGCTCCTGGAGTTCCCGAAACGCTTTCGGAGTGATCTGCACAAACTTCTTGAACGCGTTGGTGAAATGGGAGGATTCTTCAAAACCCAAAGCATAGGCGATCTCCGAAATATTCCAGTTGGTGTATTTCAGCAGGGACTTTGCCTCCATGACAACGCGTTCTGAAATCAACTGGCTGGTTGTTTTTCCGGTAATCATTTTCAGGCTTCGGTTCAAATGGTTAGTGTGGATGGCCATGTGGTCGGCAAAATCTTTAGGTGTATCCAGTTGGATCCGCTGCAGGGGCGATTCAATTGGATACTGCCGTTCCAGCAATTCCATAAAAAGGGAGACGATCCGTTGTGAAGCGTTGGTCCCTTTGTTCGGAACGCTGGGTGCAGGATGCAGCTTCAGCACTTTATGGATAATTGAAAATACCAGGTTCCGCAGCAGACCGTATTTAAACTCGTAATCGGATGTGATCTCCGCCATCATGTCCCTGAAAACACGGCTGATGTCTTCTGTTTCCTCTTCATTGAGCATGAAAACAGCGTTTCCTCCGGGCTGGAAAACCGGGAACTCCTTCAGGTTCCCGAAATGGCTGAAAAATTCACTCGTAAAAATGCAGAAGTAACCGTTCTGATAGTCATCCAGCGGTTCCCAGTTGTAGGGGATCAGCGGGTTGGAGAACAAGAGGACTGCCTGATCGCTCCGGTAAGTTTTATCGGCATAATTAATGTTGTTACGCCCGATGATCAGGCTGATCTTGTAATAATTCTTCTGACTGTAAGGGATCTGTTTACCGATATTGCATAGGAAGTCAGCCAGATCGAAAACATGAAAAAACCCCGCTTCCCTTTTACCGCCCGGACTTCCGTTGATACCGGCCTCATAAAACTCCTCGATCGTCAGAAAGTTTCCCATGAATTTGCCCTCCAATTTGCTGATGTTTAATTACAACGCAGAATTCCTGTTAAATGTTTTACCGGAACAACAACGGGCTGAATGGAAATTCCATTCAACCCGTTCTACCAGGCCAATTAAAACAGATTATAAAGAACGGCCCTCATAAACCGATGATTCTTCTATGGGAACCAGGTCGCCGTCAAAAGTCAGTTGCCCGGGCCGCAGACCGGTTAAACGGGCTGTGGCGTTGCCTGAAGAACCAATATTAAAATGCAGGTCGTACATGCCCAGATTGGTCATCACGTTCATCGAAAGCGTAAAACTGTTGCGCTTTTCGTCCTCTTTCAGTTTCCAGTCGGTGATCGTTCCTTTTGCTGTAATGCCGCCGACACCGTTATAACCCAAACCACGGTTTGAGCCAATCTGGATAACCGCAACGGAAGAGTCGACGGCAACAAAGTTGATCATCGGACTCACCACATTCCGGTTGCCGTATTTATCCTGCAAAAAATCAGACTCCAGAACGAAGTCTTTATTTTCAAGCATTTGCTTCGTTAGTTGATAGGCCTTTTCGGCTTCAGCCTTCCGCTGTTCTTTTTTGGTCATCGGCGATTGATCATGCTGCCCGCCGGCAAAGGAGATAGTTGCCGAAATAACCACCATCAACAGTAAAATCAACTTCTTCATTATTCTCACTCCTTTCTTGTTATACGGATGAAGAATAAACAAAACCCGTTCCAATTCCAATTGCTTTTGTCCTTATTAACAGTAATTAACGGATTACGGTATAAGCCCGGTGCCGGATGAACAATAGCTTATTTGTTGTGTTTTTTGTATGTGATTATCAGGAATACAACCATATTATTGTTGTTTTCGGCGATTCTGGTTTTGCATCCGGTACTGCCGTTTATTGAGTATTACACCTTCAGGGAATACATCGCAGAGAACCTGTGCATTAACCGGGATAATCCCCAATCCTGCTGTGAAGGGAAATGTTATCTCGAAAAGCGGGTGGCAGAGAGCACGCCCGACAACGCACAGGAAAAACAAAATCCGGCAACGGATCATCTGAAGCGGATCGAATATAACCTCCCTGTTAAAAACGACCCCTGCTTCTGCGTTTCAGCATTGCATGTCGAATTCGGATACCTCGACCCGTTCTATCACGCCACATTTTCCAAAACTATCTTTCAACCGCCTCAGGGAAGATAAATGAACATGATCTCTTAAAAATTATCCCATCCGCTTTCCTAAAATGGAAACAGGCTAAAGATCTGTGAAAGCACAGACAGACTGTTCATGCCGGCCGGTGTCACCTTATCCGGTTATTTCATACACATTCTCCTCATGACAACGGATGGTTTACATGTTATTTATCAACTCATTAACAAACTGTTACAAATGAAGCATATCCTTTTTCTGTTCGTACTTACTCTTTTCGTTGCGGCCTGCGAGAAAGATGAAGACATTATTCCGGAAACCGTCAACCTGCAAACAATAGCAACAGCCAGTTCCGAAACAGGCTATTTCAATGTGGAACTACTGGCCGGAGAGCTCTTGTTCCAGGGGTATAACAAGCTGTACCTCGACATCATGAAAAATTCAGATGGCAGCCGGATCACACAGGCATCGGTAAGCCTGCTTCCGCTGATGCATATGACTACGATGACCCACGCTGCCCCGTTTGAAAACCCGAAAAACACTCCCAATGATGATGGTTATTTCGAAGGCGCCGTGGTGTTTATCATGCCCTCCAATCCCGACGAAGGCTGGACCCTGGAAGTGGCCATCGATGCCGGAGGGCAAAAAGATACGGTCATTTTCACGATCCCCGTGGTGAACAGCCTGGAAGAAGCCCGTGAGTTTAACGTAGTTTCCGAATCAGCGGGAAAGACCTACTTTATTTCGCTGACGGAACCTTCAAAGCCAAAAGTCGGCCTGAACGACATTGAGTTTACCATTCACTACCGCGAAAACATGATGAACTTCCCGGCCGCCGAAGATCTTTCGGTTACCATTGAACCGGAAATGCCGTCGATGAATCACGGGTCGCCCAATAACGTCAACCCGGTACACACCGGGAACGGACATTACAAAGGCAAAGTGAACTTTACCATGACCGGCTGGTGGCGCGTGAATATCGAAGTATCCAAAGACGGGCAACCTATCGGAGAAAATCTGTCATTCGACATCACTTTTTAATGAAAAGGGAAGGGGAATATTTTTCTCCTTCCCTTTTTTGAAACAACAGGAAGATATGAAGACTTCATTGTTTATGTTGTGCCTGCTGACCGGCCTCACCGGTAACTTACCGGCGCAGCAAAGGGGTAGGGATATTACCAAAGACACCGTTCAGATTGAAGAAGTGCTTGTCACGCAACGGATTGTCCTGAACGATGAAAACACCGTTAAGTACTACCAGTCATTTTACAGTTCGGGAATTGACAAAATCAACGAACGGCTGGGAAGCATGTCGCTGATCAGCCGGGGCGCCTATGCCAAAGAACCGGTGTTAAACGGCTTTTCGTCCGGACAAATTAACGTGACCATTGGCGGTATGAAAATGTTTGGCGCCTGTACCGATAAAATGGACCCGGTCACGTCGTACGTCGAACCGGTCAACCTGAAAAGCATCCGGATAAACGAAGGTTCCACCGGCAGTAAAAACGGAAGCACCATTGGCGGCACCTTCGACATGGAACTGCAATCGCCCGAAAAATCAGCTTTTACGGTTGAAGCCGGCGCGAATTACGAAACCGCCTCCAAAGGGAAAACCGTCTTTTTCCTTTCCAACTTTGGAAAAGAAAGATGGGCTTACCGCATCAGCGGGGTTTATAAGCATTATTCGCCTTACACCGACGGGAACGGGCGTAAGGTTCCGTTTACGCAATACGAAAAGGTGAACCTGCTCCAATCGGTGCTTTTCAGTCCGGCGACAGGGCACGATCTGACCTTCGACTGGCTCATCGACGACGCTTTCGATGTTGGCTACCCGGCTTTGCCAATGGACGTGAGTCGCGCCAAGGGACGAATTTACAGTCTGCAGTATGCGCCCGAAAAGTTTTTGCACCTTTCCGACTTCAACGCCCGGGTCTATTCCAATACGGTGTACCATCTGATGGACGATTCCCGGCGCGACAGCCTGTATCTGGTTGAAAATTCAAGGACGGGCAAGGCCGACAGTGTTTACATGAAAATGGATATGCCCGGATGGAGCCGCACCTGGGGCGCTTTTGCCCAGGGAAGCAGCCGGTGGTCGGAACGGAACCTGCTGTCATTTAAGCTGGAGACCTACCGGACCTGGCAAAAGGCCGAGATGACCATGTTTATGAATAACCTGACCAGTCCGGGCGAGCCCCCGATGTTTGCCGAAACCTGGCCCGAACACCGGCGGCAGGTCTCCGGCATATTTCTGAAGAACGATTATGTACTTAGCCCGAAAATAGTACTGGGTATTGACCTGCGGGCCGATTACAGCTCATCCCGCGTTTTGTCGGAGCAGGGAAAGCAACAGTTCAGTTCGCTGGGTTACGACGTGGACAAGTCGTTTCGTAAGTTTGTCCAATCCGCCAATTTCACGATGGCTTTTACACCGGCAACAGCATGGCAGGCAAAAGCCGGGCTGGGCCGGGGAGAACGCCTGCCCACGCTGTCGGAGCAGTTTGGATTTTATCTTTTCAATGCCTACGATGGCTATGATTACATCGGCAATCCGGGAATCAAAACTGAGAAATCGGTCAATGTTTTCGGCAAACTCAGCTATACCCGGCCGGCATTTAAGTTTTCGGCCGAAGCCAGCTACAATCACATCAGCGACTATATTCTGGGCGTAACCGTTCCGGACTATGAGGCGCTGAACCTGTATGCTACCGGCACAAAGCGGTATGAAAATACCGGTGGCGCACGGACATTTTCAAGCCAATTCCAACTGTTCTGGAAGCCCCTGCCCGCGTTCGAATTCTTCAATTTGATGAAGTATAACCGGGGTGAAACAAATGATAACGAGCCGCTTCCGTTAATGCCGCCCTTGAAGAACCTGTTCTCGATTCATTTTGAGAAACGGAATTACCAGCTTCAGCTCGAAAATGAATACTCGGCGCCGCAAAACCGGATCAATACGGGTTATGGCGAAACAAAAACACCGGGATTCACGCTGTTACACCTGCGAACAGGCTATAAGATCCGAACAGGAAAATCGGTTGTCAACCTGAATGCCGGTGTGGAAAACCTGCTCGACAAGGCTTATTCGGAACATCTCGACTGGGGAAATTATAATCGCCCCGGACGAAATTTTTATTTCATGATCAGTTATAAAAGCCTGTAGGCGTCGGACTTTCAAACCTGATAGGTATCCGATTATCCGTCCAACGCCGGATTTCAGGACGCGGGATCACCTTAAGCGCACGAGAGCGACTTTACCAATGATACCCGAAGGAAGAGGCATTTTACCGGAAGCATCGAAGGGCTCATAACGGATATTGACAAAGTTAATCTCGTGAAAATTCTTCCACGGTACGCCTTGCTGATCCAGCCCGATGACACGGTTAAACGATGTATTGGTCACATTCAGCTCAATCTTGTTGTGTTTCCGGAGAAGCTTTCCCGGGATGACGATGTTGCCGGGGACAGTCCAGATCGTGCCAACCGTTTTTCCGTTGACGATTACTTCTGCAGTCTCCCTGATCTCTTCAATTTCAAGCCGGAAAACATCGTGCCGGAGCCATTCATCCGAAAGATCAAATTCCTTTGTATAACAAATCGTTCCGCTGAAGAATCTGAACGGGGCTCCGTATGCTGCCCATGATTTCAAGGTATCGGCAAAAATTTCAGCAGGCAGTACGGGCTGACCTTTAACAGCCGATAAATTCCAGCCACAGGAAATATCAACAGGAGTGCCCTGACTGTGATAGTAAGGATAATTTTGGGTTGCAAGCGGTTTATCCGAGCAAATGGCAAAACATGACTTTCCCGGTTCCAGTTGAAGAAAGATCTTTCCGTTCTTTTGCAGGGCTTCTCCGCGTACGTTGTTCTGCGCATCATAAAGCTCAACATGCTTCTTTCCTTTATTCAGTTCAATCCATCCTTCGTTAAAACGATTGCCCAGGTTGGTGACAAAATAGACCATTTTGTCGCCGTCTTTCTTTCGAATGAAGCTCAATCCCTGGTCAGCCATCATTTCCCGGGGAAATGTCTCCTGATGCAATCCGTAACAAACATCCGGAACCACTTTTACATTGGGCAGCTTCAGCAGTTCAGCCTGAAGTCCCTTCATTTCCTGCTGCCGTTTTCCCACTTCATACAGCCCCGGCACATCTCCGGGAATGGCCGATTCAAAACAGATCCTGACGCCTTTTCCGGCCAGCGCCAGTAATTGGCGGAGGGTTTCCACAGGCATCCGGGTTAAGGCAGGAATGATAATGGTTTTGTATTCAGCGTCAGCAGCCGCCAGCAACTGTCCGTTGGAAGAAACATCGTGGAGCAACCCCAGGTCGGAGATATAATCGAACGAATAACCCCTGTCCCAAAGTTTTTGCGCCAGTTTGCCTGTTGCCTGCGACCGAAGCCATGCATCCGAATGATGCACGTCAAACAGCCGGACGATGAGTTTTTCATTCAGTTCGCCCCAGATATCATGGATCCCGAAATAAAGGAGAATATCATTATCAGGTTTGGTCTGCTGAAGGATCGTCTGGCACTCGGCTATGTAGGTGTTCAGCAACGGAAGCTCATTCCAGAAGTGCGATAAAGGTCCAAAATTGGTTGAGGCATAGAACAGGCGGCCCGGAAACTCCCTTTCCGGCGGAGAATAAGTCACTCCGTGGTAAAACACATGATTGATCCCTGAAACAAAGAGTTCATCAACCTGGGGTTTTACCTGGGCCAGGGTTACTTTAAAATGATCGGCCAGCCAGGTGGCTGTTTCGGAAGAAACCAGTTGCTTGCCTTTCACATGAGCGGCAGATGACGCAAACTTCATTGTTAGCGGATTGGGTCGTCCGAACCGGCTCTCTTCATAATCAGGGTCATGGTGTAATCCGGGGATATTGAAACCACTCGACCCAAACGATTCTGTTTCGGGAATATCGGCCACTCCGTACAGGTCCAGCAGGTTTCCCGGTGAGCCATGTGCCTGATCCCGGGTGATCAGTCCCATACGATGGCTCTTTTCGACCCAGGTTTTGGTGAATTCGTCCAGCAGAAGGTCAGAAACCGTTTCACAGTAATCGGAGATTAATCGTTTTCGTGTGTCACTTTGAATCGTATCGGCCAAAGTCTGTAAATGAGGCAATAAACTGTAGCCTCTCCTTGTCTGAAATTCGGTCAGGAAGTCTGCGGTAAAGTTTGCGCCGTAAACCTCATAAGAATCATTGTAGAATGCACGAACCGGACTATTGGTAAAGTCCGTTTGCTGAAAAGCCTTCTCAAAGCGGCTCATGTAATGTGCTACGGCATCTTTTGAAAAGACGTCGATGACCAGACCTTCGCCGCCCGGAGCCGCACGTTTCACCTTCTGTCCGGTAGGTTTATAGCGAACGACAGCGATCTTTTTTGCCTGGTTAAGCACCGATTCTGCAGGAAGATTAGCCGATTTTCCGGAATACAGACACTTGCCCCGGGCATCATAAATGGAATAACCGGCAATGTCGCCACTCAGGATGGAATCTTTTAACAGCGGAATGTTCGTTGAGTCCAATGCCTGCGTGGTAAAAAACGAGACCTTTGCTGCCGTAGCCTGGTCAACTTCCGGTCCACCGAAAGGCCATCCTGTCCCGCTCGTCATATCGACACCCATTCCAAGACGCCTGGTTTCACCGGCAGTATGTTTCAGCATCTCCATCCATTGAGGAGAGAGGAAAGGAATAAAATTACGCTCATCACCCTTTTCTCCGTATATCGGGATGATATGTACCCCGCCAAATCCGGCGTCCGCCATTTTAGTCAGGTTAGCGGTGATGCCTTCCCGGGTTACCGAGCTGCCCATCCACCACCAGTACGCCCATGGTTTGGCCGTTGTCGCATAATCGCGCTCCGCTTTTTGGGAGAACGACACTCCCTGGAATGAAAAGAGTATCCCCAATAAAATAAGTTTAGCCTTCATATCCGTTTTTTCAGTCAGTCCGGGCAGACGATCATCTGCCCGGACTAAACAATGATCAATTTGCCGCCTAATAACCCGTGTTTTGCTTCAGTTTCCCGTTGCTTAAATCCACTTCAAATTTTGGTATCGGAAAAAGCAATTCATAGTCTTCAATCGTACCTCCCGTGCCAATCTGATCATCATCAGCTCCTGACGCAAAATGAGCATTCATTACCGTTTTTAACCTCCCTGTACGAAGCAGATCAAACCAACGGTGCGATTCACAATTCAGTTCTGTCCGACGTTCTTTTTCAATTGTTAAATTAATATTCTCTTTCAATTCAACCGGTGTTCCTAAACCTGCACGACCGCGAATCTGTCTTACATATTCGAAGGCAGCATCTGTATGGCCCAAAGCGGCCTCTGCCTCGGCATACATCAGCAACAGATCGGCATAACGTAAGATTATAATATCGCAGCCAGACTCTATTTTATCGACCATTCCCTTGTCGTAGTACTTTTTTGTGAAGTAATAAACCGGACGTTTACCGCTCAACTGGTCGTTGATCATATTTTTTCGAAGGTCACCCGGTTCGAAGGCATTGTAAAGGTCGTCTGTGATCAGGTACACCCCATTACCAAACTTCAAAATTCCGGTATTTGAAAAGGTTTCATTCGGGAAAGCGTTCTGAACCAACGGATTGCCCATAGATGGATCGAACCCTCGTGCATACTGGACTGCGAAAATTATTTCCGGGTTGTTGGCATTATCGGCATCGAAAATGTCTTCGTAGTCGGGTAACAGTGAATATTTTCCATAACCGATCACCTTTTCAAACTGCTCAGTTGCTTCCGTATATTCCTTTCGTGTGAGAAAAACTTTCCCCAGCAAGGCACGTGCAGAACCTGCAGTTGCACGGCCTATATCTTCCGGGGAAGACGGAAACCCGACGATCTCAAGTTTCCCTGCCGCTTCAGCCAGATCGCTGATTATTTGTTCATATACCTTATCTGAAGCTGTCCGTTCATTTTTTTCAAAAGCTTCGTCACCGGTTTTGATATCACTAAGGACCAGAGGGACATCACCAAAGATGCGCACCAGTTCGAAGTACATCAATGACCGTAAAAACAGTGCCTCCCCTGCCAGCCTGTCTTTTTCAGTATCCGGTAAATCCACTTCATCCACATGGTCCAGCGCCAGATTAGCCCGGTTGATCAACGTATATGCGTAATTCCAAAGATTTAAAATAACACCGTTGTCAATTGTCGTATTGGATTCGTTAATGGTGATCGCATTGTAGTTATTGTTAAACTTTTGATTGAACACGTTGTCGGATGCTATTTCGCCTATGTAATAGTGGTTTTCGTAAAACGAGCGCAAAGAAACATAGGCATCATTCACAATCATCTCGATGGAGCTTGTATTCCCGAAGAAGTTCCCCTCGTTGATCTTATCCTTTGGGTACTTGTCAAAAAAATCTTCGTTGCATGAACCCAATAGTAGCAAGGTAATAGTTATCAATAGATATGATTTTTTCATGATTTCTATTCTTTTACTGTCAATTTAGAAATTTACATTTAAGCCGAATGAGATGTTCCGGGCAACAGGATATGATCCCTGATCTACGCCGTTGTTTGTAGCGCTGTCTCCATTATAATTCCCTTCCGGGTTATATCCCGGGAAATCAGTAAATGTATGCAGGTTCAATGCAGAACAGAATACCCTGAGATTTTGCACACCGATCTTTCCTGAGAATTTCGCAGGCAGCGTATAACCCAGGGTAATATTGCGGATACGCAGAAAATCACCATTATACAAAAACCTGGTATTGGGACCTATGTTCGTCCCCAGGTTTTTGGTCCCTGCCCGGTGGGAATAACCACTACCCGGATCAGACTCTGAACGCCAACGATCTTTTGCCTGTGCCGTTGCATTTTCCAAATTACGGTTCAGCGAAATGGGACGTTCCATCGCATTGATCATTTTCCCGCCTATGACGCCATCCAATAAAATGCTCAGGTCTATACCCTTGTATGCAAAAGAATTAGTAATCCCAAAAACGCAATCGGGTTGGGCATTTCCTACGTAAGTCATATCGTTGGCCGTAATTTTTCCGTCGGGTACCCCATCGGGTCCCGAAGCATCAAGGAATCTCAAATCGCCGATGCCCTGGGTGCCCATTTTCGGATATTCCGCTACATCCTGAGCATTATTGAATGTCCCAATCACTTTGTACATATACAGGTCGCTCATCGGTCTTCCTTTGTAGTTTCTTACCACATCGTTCCAGAAAGTACCGGCGGTACCGTTCTTTAACTGCGTCTGGTTTAATCCAAGTTTGGTGATTTCATTCCGGTTAAATGAGATATTAAAATCAGTTTTCCATACCAGTTGTTTAACCGTATTTGTCGTATTAATGGTAATCTCCAGGCCTTTGTTTTGCACATTGCCGATGTTTTGTATAATGGTCCCCGATTTACCGTTAACAGAAGGAACTGAAGCATCAAGAATGGTATTGCTGTTCCGTTTATAAAGGTCGACCAGCAGGTTAATCCTGTTTTTCAGAAATCCGAGTTCAAAGCCCAGATCGATCTGTTTGTTTTTTTCCCACCCAAGTTCCGGATTTGAGAATCCACTTGGCTTATAGGTAATTACCCGATTATCCGTGCCTTGTCCAAATACATAATACTGTTTACTCATGGTACTGATCCAGCTATAGTAACCAGCAAGCTGGTCATTGCCTGTCTCCCCGTAGCTTGCCCTTATTTTTAATAAGGAAACCCAGTGGGCGGGGTCAAGAAAAGGTTCGTCCGATATATTCCAGGCCCCTGATATGGAAGGAAAAACACCGGAACGGTTATCCGGGCCGAATTTACTTGAACGATCCCGGCGCAAGGAGGCAGAGAAGAGGTATTTCCCTTTATAACTGTAATTGACCCTGCCAAAAACGGCATCAAACACATACTCGTCAAAATTGGATCCTCCCTGGTTTAAGACAGCTCCCTGTACATTTTCGACCATGAAGTTATCGAAAGCGATCGGGTTATCCTTATCGGTTCGGGGTACCAGATAGGTTCCGAAATCATCTTTTTTTGCCACATCATACCCCACAAGAAATACAAAATCACCTTCTTTGACTGAAAGATTATAGGTTGCCGTATTGGACCAGTACCAGTTCAGGTTATTATAACTTTCTCTTCTGGCATTAACTGCACTCAGATCGGGAGTGGATATGTTCCCGGTTTTGTTGCCACCTCTGGCATAAATCCCCGAAACATACATTTCCCGTTTTCCGGAGACCCAACCCGTATTGAATGTCGTATTCAATTTTAGATTTTTCACGGGAGCAAATTCCAGGTAAACGTTGGCTGTCTGGCGGAAGATTTTCCGGTAATCGTGATTGGCTTCCAGTTTATTCAAAGGATTACTCAACTGATCGTTAAATACGGATTTTAGTTCGGAATCCTGAAAAATTACAAAATGATCTCCATTGTCGCGATAAACCGGTAAAACAGGTGGCATTGACAGCGCCTCAGCAATCGTTCCCCGCATATCGGAAGTATTGTTCTGACCAGCAGGATCCTGGATCCGGTTCTCCGTGTAAGTGGGTAACAGGTTCACCCCTGCTTTCAGCCTCCCGGTCAAATTTGCCTCAAGCACAACTCTCAGGTTATAACGCTTCATATAAGAGTTCACAAGAACTCCCTGCTGATCAACATACCCGCCGGAAATACTAAAGCGCGCTTTTTCTGTACCTCCCGACGCTGTGACCTGATATTTTTGGAAAGCAGCAGTGCGGAAGATAACGTCCTGCCAATCGGTTTCAGTCCATCGGGAAGGATCATTCAGAAAGTCCGGTATCGTTTTGCCATTATAAGTCAGTGCTTCTTTAGCCATTTCCACGAAATCTTCGGCTCCCAACAGGTCATATTTGTTTGCAACAGTCTCAAATCCAGTGACTATATCAGCAGCAAAGACAGTTTTACCCGGTTTCCCTTTTTTCGTGTTTACAATGATCACCCCGTTTCCGGCCCTTGATCCATAAATCGCCGCGGCAGCAGCATCTTTCAGGACATCGATGCTCTCAATATCTGTCGGAAGAATCGCTGCAAAAAGCGATGCGTCGTTTGTCGGGAATCCGTCGATGACATATAAAGGATTATTACCACTTGTTATTGAGCCGCTGCCCCGGATCCGTATAGATGGGTTTTCACCCGGAGCCCCGGAGACCTGTTGCAATCGGACGCCGGATATCTGCCCCACCAATGCCTGCCCGGGATTCAGGGCTGCAGTAAGAGGCTCCAGCCTGGAAGAACCAACGGAAGATACGGCAGTAGAAACATTCTTCTTAAACTGGGTGCCATATCCAATTGTAACCACTTCCTCAATTCCGATGGCATCTTCCTCCATCATTACATGGACTACCTGTTTACCTGCTACAGCTATTTCCTGTGTTTTCATTCCCACAAAAGAGAAGACCAGCGTGGCATTTCCAGGAACATTGTTTAAAAAATAGTCACCGTCGGCGCCGGTAATAGTCCCGGCGGACGATCCTTTTACAACAATTGTGACCCCGGGTAGCGGCTGCCCGTTAACATCAGAAACCTGACCTGAAATCCGCACCGGATTCCCATCCTGAGCACGACTAAGGTCAGTCCTGGTGATCACAATATTCCGGTCAATGATCCGGTAGGAGTATAAGTCCTGGTCCAATACTTCCTTCAGTATCCTTTCGATATCCGCGCTCTTGATATCCAGCGTATACCGTTGATCCAAATCCAACTGATCGGTCTTAAACAAAAAGCCGAAATCCGTAATCCGTTCAATTTCATCAAAGACCTCAATGATCGATGCATTCCGGATACTTAATCCAAATTTTGTATCCTGCGAATAAGAGGTGGCCGACATCGCCATCACAGAAAGAAAGAAACAGAAGGTTGTTAGTTTCATAACTAAAAATAATTTTCTGATCCCCGACCATTGCATGTCTGGGAAAAATCGTTTTTTCTTCATAATTTTGATATGTTCTTTGTTAAACAATGGGCTTGGGTAACCGGCTAAGTTACCGTGGCCTGGAATTTTCAAAAACACGAACCGGGTTGTCGTCAGCTTCCCGGTTTTTATTTGCAGTTAACTTTGTTTCATAGGCATTTCTATCAGGTTTGTGCAACGAATGGTTAAGAACTCCCGGATCAATAGATAATGATCTCATCGGGGCCCGCGGGTCTCTCTGTGATCCGGTACCTGAACTGTGCGCTCAGGCTCAGCATTTTCAGCACATGCTGCACGGTTGTAGACTTTTTAATGTTCCCGGTAAACCGGTATTCCCTTGCCCGCTGATCCTCAAACCGGAACTCAACATCATACCACTGGCTCAATTCCCTGACAATATCTTCAAGTCTTTGATCACGGATCACAAACTTTCCTTCTCTCCAGGCCGATAACACGTTACCGGAGATCGACCGGAGTTCTATCTTTTTTTCGTCTGAGAAATACAGGGCGCTTTCGCCCGGATTCAGCGTGACCAGTGACTTTCCTTTGGATGAAAGGATATCAGCTTTCCCTTCAACAAGCGATGTCTCAATATAATGGTCCTCCGGATTTGCCTTAACATTGAAAGTGGTACCCAAATCGCGCACGACGATTTGACCTGCATTTACAAGGAAGGGAAAATCCTCTCTGTGTGCAACTTCGAAATAGGCTTCACCAGTCAATCCGGCAATCCTTTGCTTATTTTTCCTGTCAACACGATAAGTCAGCTCTGATCCTGAATTCAGCCAGATCCTTGTCCCATCCGGAAATTCGATAGTGCTGACACTTCCTTTTAGTGCTGTATATTTTTGGGTACCGGAGTCTGCGGGATGGCGGAATGTATTCCCGAAAACCAAATAACCGGCCGCTACACCGACAGTCAGGATAACCAGGATCATAGCAGCATATCGCATGATCGTTCTTCCCAATGAAACCGGAGATTGTTTTGGCTGATGTTTGATCTTTCGCCAAAGGCTTTCAAATTCAGCATCAGTATCGACAATTGTTTTTGGCATTGATGCCTTTATCCAAAGACTTTTGAGCTGATAAAACAATTCTTCTTCCCGTTTGTCGGCTTGTAATTGAAGATAAAATTCTTCTTTCTCTTTGGAAGTGGCTTCTCCGGTCAGGATATGCAGTAATAAATTCTTCTCCATTCTTCGCTTGTTTGTAAATTAACAAATGAAGGTCTGTATACCCTAACGGAAAATCAAAAAAAGATTTTTACAGAACCGGTTTTATGATCCTGGCCTACTAATTCAGGATTTTGGTAAAAGCAGCAATCAGCGGGAGGTAGTCTTTCAGTTCCTTCCGAAGGATCTTTAGTGCCCTGGTGAGATGGGCCTCGACGGTTTTTTGCGATACGCCAAGTTTTTCGGCTATTTCCCTGTTTTTAAGATCGTCAAAACGGCTCATTTCAAAAACAACCCGGCAATATTCAGGCAGACGTTGTACCGCAATCGCTATTTTCTCTTTCAATTCCTCAAATTCCAAATAATTGTCATTCATTCCGGATAAGCTCTGATACTGGTAATGCATCTCCATCCACCTGATCTGTTCATGATGTTTCAGAAGAATTTGCCGGCGCTTCAGGATATTCATGCAATTGTTCTTAACAAGCGTAAACAGAAAATTCCGGAGGTTCGAATCAGGCTGCAGTTCGTTCCTTATTTCCCATAATTTAATAAACGCTTCCTGAACAACGCCCTTCGCTTCATCTTCGTCTTGCAGGTAATGTACACTCAAATGATAAAGGGGCTGATAATAATTACGGAAAATATCCCTGAAACTATTCCTGTAGTCTTTCGATAAGGAAAAAATTTGTTCAGCCATGGTGTGAAATTATTCAATAATAGGGAAAAACCAATCGTTAGGTTGAAAATTCCATGTAAAAGAGTCATTTAAAAAATGCGAATCAAGGTTTGAAAAACCGCAGGCGCCACCGGCCGATCAGCCTGCATCATAAACTTTAAACTATTGTCCGGGGCTTTCCGTTTAGATAGAATGATAACAGATCAAAAACACCTCAAGGACCATCAACAATGAAATCAATCCTCCGTTGGATGCGGTATAGATCAAACAAATTCCATAACTTAGGTAAGAATAAAGACACAATCTCATGAAAACGAAAAAGGTCAGCAAAAAAGAAGAGACGGCAACTAAAAAGAAACCGCTCTCCAGGGAACTTTTGAAAAGGATACACGCCTACTGGCGGGCCGCCAATTACCTGTCGGTCGGACAGCTTTATCTCCGCGACAATCCGTTGCTTCGTGAACCACTTGAACTTGCGCATATCAAATCGGTGCTTCTCGGACACTGGGGAACCACGCCGGGACAGAACTTTATTTATGCGCACCTGAACCGGGTCATTCAGAAATACGACCTGAATATGATCTATATTTCCGGCCCAGGCCATGGCGGACCGGCGTTGGTCGGCAATACCTATCTCGAAGGCACCTACAGTGAGGTTTATCCCGACATCACGCAGGACGAAGACGGACTGAAAAAACTGTTTAAGCGATTTTCCTTTCCCGGGGGAATTCCAAGCCATGTTTCGCCCGAATGCCCCGGATCGATCCATGAGGGAGGCGAATTGGGCTATTCCCTGAGCCATGCCTTCGGAGCGGTATTTGACAATCCCGATCTGGTCGTTGCCTGCGTTATCGGCGACGGCGAAGCGGAAACAGGCCCGCTGGCCACGGCATGGCACTCCAATAAATTCCTGAACCCGGTCAACGACGGGGCCGTGTTACCGATTCTTCACCTCAACGGCTACAAAATTGCCAACCCCGCCGTACTGGACCGGATCCCGCGCAAGGAACTGGATCAACTCTTAAAAGGTTGTGGCTGGGAACCTTATTTTGTGGAAGGCGACAAACCCAAACCCATGCATCAGGCCATGGCTGCGGCTTTGGACAAGGCCATCCTCGCGATCAGGAAGATCCAGCGGAAAGCGCGGCATAAAAATGACGCCACACGCCCCCGCTGGCCGATGATCGTGCTCCGCTCGCCCAAAGGCTGGACAGGTCCGAAAGAAGTAGACGGCGTTCAGAACGAAGGCAGCTTTCACTCCCACCAAATCCCGTTGCTGGCCGATGCCGCGCATCCCGATCATTTAGCGCTGCTCGAAAGCTGGATGAAAAGCTACAAGCCCGAAGAATTGTTCGATGACCACGGCCGGCTTTTACCCGACCTGTCCGAACTGGCACCCAAGGGCGATCGCCGGATGGGAGCCAACCCAAATGCCAACGGCGGATTGCTCCTGCGCGATTTGCATTTACCCGATTTTAAAAAATTTGCCATCGACGTTCCTTCGCCGGGTTCGGTTCAGACTGCCGACACCCACGAACTCGGGAAGTACCTTCGTGAAGTGATCATCCTGAATGAGGAACAGCGTAACTTCCGGATCTTTGGTCCCGACGAAACCCTTTCAAACCGGTTAAACGGCGTGTTCGAGGCTACCAACCGCCAGTGGGGAGCCAAAATGAAAAAGAACGATGAATTCCTGGCCACCGATGGCCGGGTCATGGAAGTCCTCAGTGAACACCAGTGTGAAGGGTGGCTCGAAGGTTATCTTCTCACCGGGAGGCATGGCCTTTTCAATTGCTACGAAGGGTTTATCCATATCATCGATTCGATGTTCAACCAACACGCCAAATGGCTGAAAGTAAGCGCTGAGCTTCCCTGGCGAAAGAACATCGCTTCGCTGAACTACCTGCTTGCTTCGCACGTCTGGCAACAGGCTCACAATGGCTTTACCCACCAGGACCCCGGCTTCATCGATCATGTGGTCAACAAGAAGGCGTCGGTGGTACGGGTTTATCTTCCCCCCGATGCCAACTGCCTGCTTTCGGTCTGGGACCATTGCCTGGCGAGCCGGCACTACGTTAACGTGGTTGTGGCCGGCAAATACCAGGCGCCTCAGTGGCTGAAAATGGACCAGGCGATCGAGCACTGTACCCGGGGGATCAGCATCTGGGATTGGGCAAGCAACGACCAGGGAGCAGAACCCGATGTCGTGATGGCCTGCTGCGGCGATGTGCCTACGCTCGAAATCCTGGCTGCCGTTTCCATTCTGCGGGAGCATATGCCTGCGCTGAAGATCAGGGTGATCAACGTGGTCGATCTCATGAAGCTGCAACCGGATACCGAACATCCGCACGGACTGACTGATGCCGATTTCGATGCGCTGTTTACGACAGACAAACCCGTGGTGTTTGCTTTTCATGGCTACCCGTGGCTGATCCACCGCCTCACCTACCGGCGCACCAACCATGTCAATCTGCACGTGCGCGGTTATAAGGAGGAAGGCACCATCACCACCTACTTCGACATGACCGTTTTAAATGATATGGACCGGTTCCACCTGGTGCAGGATGTCATTAGCCGCATCCCCCAGCCGGGCGAAGAAGGGCAGAAACTAATTCAACTGATGAAGGACAAACTGTCCGCGCACAGGGAGTACATCTACGAGCATGGTCACGACATGCTCGAAGTCAGCGACTGGAAATGGCATGCGGGAACTTAATTCGTTAACACAATAATATCAGGAGAAAAGGATGGCGGTTGCCGTCCTTTTCGTTTTATACCGGATAATCTGCCCGTTCAATAGGCGGGAGCCGCCGTTCAATAGTTCGGCGATATTCAGTATACTTGTAATGACCAACTTTAGTGAGTCAAACCACTAAAATCACCTGTTATGCAAAAACCAGTCACCCTGCTGCTGTTCCTGCTGATAATCATTTTTCTGCAGGCCGGGAATCTTCCCAGGCTCAATCTCCAAACCGGGAAAAAATATATCATCGAAACAGTTTATCATGAGGATACAACCCTTGTCAATCCGAGGAACCGGTATGATAAAAAGAAATTTGAACTTGAAGTAACCGCTTTCAACGAACGCGAAAAAACCTACGACGTCAGCCTGGTGATCAGCTATTTTTTACATGTCGTTCAAACAAAAACTTCCAGAGAATGGAAAGAAGACGAGGTGTATGAAACCGGCTTTCTGACCACCTACCGCAGTCCGGTCGTTTATTTAAATATGTTCCGCATCCCGATCAAATTTAAACTGTCGCAAGATGGAAAAATCACTTCTTTTGAGCGGATTAACTTTGGATCGAACAAAACGCCCGAAGGGTTCCCGATTGGCATGGGAGAACAGGATGAAAAATCGCTTCAGTCTGAAATCGGCGCCTTATTCTTCAATCCGGAGAACAGCAAGTCCTATTGGGACCATCAAATGGACGTGCGGTCTAATTATAAGATCATTACCCAGGATGAATCGACTACTGAAGTTCTGATTACAATACCGGGGAAAATCCTTCCCCAAGTTCAGAGTTCCTACGATCAATACCATCGGAAGGTTATCATTGACAATGCCACCGGTCTGATCATTCACGACAAGCTGAGTTTCATCTGGCAATTCAGTGATTCCAGACTTTTGAGCTATCCATTGCAACACAGCCGATCCTTTCGTGTGACTCTAAAGCCTTACAAACAAAACAAATTCATTACCCGCCATCAAAGGCTGATCGCTGAGTCTTCAAACCCGTTCGAAGTCATGCAAAGAACCGGCCTGTCTACCTATGAAAAAGTTCAAATACAAAATCCGAACACGACACTTTGTATCGCGGCTCGGGATTCGGCCGGCTATTCCCCTTATCTCTATCTTAGCTATTGGTATCAACCGGAAAATTCGCTGAAAACATTCAGGCTTGAAAAAGATGAAAACGGCTTGTTCAATTTTAAAGAGCACTTAACTGATCCTCAGAAATTTTATCTCCATTCCACCCCGGCAATGCCCGAAGATTTGGGAGAAGAAGACCTGTATTTGAGTCCCGGCGATGACCTTCGTGTCGAAATAAGAAAGCCCGGCGATGCGGAACAGTTTATTTTTAATGGTATTGGCGCAGACGAGAACCGGGTCCTCGAGGCAATCAGGAAAGCTGACCTGCTAAGCAGGTTGAAATTAGCTAATTTCAATGTCCAATCGTTGCTCCCTTTCAAAGACAGCATTCTCCATCTTCTGAACAGCGAAAAAAGTACACTCCATGCCGATTTTTACCTGGAAAAACGCAATACCCTGATATATGCCTTGCATTTAGCCGGCCAAAACATGGCCGATACCGCGCAGAAGTACAACATTCCTGTCGTAAATACGCTCGCAGCAAATAATGTAGTCTACATGTATTTTCTGCACCGGTATATTTTTTCATTCATTCAAAAAGCAAAGAGCTTTTCGTCCAACTATAAAGGAGCTATTCTTGATTATGAAAAATACTACAGTTTCGCTCAGATTATGCTTCCTGAGCCTGTTTTGAGTGAATTTTTAGCCTGGCAAGTTGAGTTTGCTTTAACATACGGAAAATGGGAAAATGCCAAACTCCTTTACGAACGCCACCAACTGGCTTATTCAAATTCCGCCCGGTTTAAGCAGACGGAACAGGTCTACCGCCAAAATGAACTCCTTGCTCCCGGCAGGCCATTCCCAATCGAATCGCTGACTGACATAAACGGTATAAAAATCGATTTCAGCGGAATAGAAGACAAGGTGATGATCCTTATGGTAAAAGATCTCCGGGCAGGTCGTAAAGTGGATGGTTGGGTAATGCGGGGTCCCTGGGAAAGCTATAAAACGCAATATACAGAATTGTTGGAAGACATCCTTCCGGTTCAACTGATCGTGGGAACGCAGGATCAGCATGAAAAAATAAAACCTTCTCTCGATCCCGAATCCGGCGTTCAGTATGTCTTTGTGAGTTATGAAGAACTCTCCTGGGCTTATGGCCAACCCGTTAATCTATTGCCTAATGACACATACGTGTTAGGAAGAAAAGGGATGATCCTGTTTAGCGAGGCACCCGGTTATGATGAATTACAACAGGCGATTAAAAACCTGGGGAATCCTGTTGGAGAGGCCAGGAACCGGGAATCAACCCTAAAGATCATCGTGATCGTTCTTTTAAGTGTGATCTTCAGCATTGGCCTGACGTTTTTATTATACCGTCAGATCACAAAACGCAGGCTTCGAAAGGCTGAGCTTACCCGCAAAATGAGGGAACTCGAACTGAGTGTGATCCGCACGCAAATGAATCCCCACTTCATGTATAATTGCCTTAATTCGATCCAGAATCTGCTGTACAAAAATCAGAACGATGAAGCACATCTGTATCTCTCCCGGTTTGCTTCCCTCGTCAGACAGGTGCTCAATAACAGCCGGAAAAGTGAAATACCGCTCAGCAAAGAGCTGGATTCGGTCAGGGAATATATCGGACTGGAACAACTGCGCTTCAATTTTGAATTTAAACTTGAAACCGGGGATGAAATTAATCCGGACAACATTTTTGTTCCGCCGATGCTGCTTCAACCTTTTGTTGAAAATGCCATCCTGCACGGATTAAGCGCTAAAAAGACTGACCGCATACTTGAAATCCGTATTTTTAAGGACCGGAACCGGGTAGAGCTGATAGTGGAAGACAATGGTGTGGGACGAAGGGCCGCAGTCCGGTCGGAAGGAAACGGGCAGGGTATCCTGTTAAGCCAAAACCGGCTGGCCCTGCTTACTGAGAAGACCGGAATCCGCTACGATCTGCAGATAACAGACTTGTTTGACAATAACGGGGATCCAGGCGGAACCCGTGTTTCAATCAGCTTTACTGAAGAGGACTAAAATTTATGGATAAGATCAGGGCAATTATCGTCGATGATGAGCAAAACGGCCGGGAAAATCTTCACCGCACGCTTGAAAAGTACTGTCCGGAAGTTTCGGTTGTTGCAGAAGCCGACTCGGTGTTAGCCGGTATCGAAGCCATTCAGCTGCATGCCCCGGATCTGGTTTTTCTTGATATTGAGATGCCCGAAGGAAAAGGATTCAAAATCCTCGAGTTTTTCAGCGAACCCGATTTTGATGTCATTTTCGTCACCGCCTACGATCAATATGCCATCCAGGCAATCCGTTTTTCAGCGCTCGATTATATCCTGAAACCCATTAACATTTTGGAGCTTCGTGCGGCTGTAGACCGGACCGGTCAACGCAAAAAGAAAGAACGACGATTGCTGAATCAATTCCTGCACAATGCGCATTCTGAACTACCCGAAAAAAAGCTGGCGCTGGCCAGCGGCAATAAAATTGAATTCCGCAGCATCGGTCAGATTATCAGGTGCCAAAGCGACGGGAATTATACTAATTTTTACTTCACCGAAGGACCAGCGCTGCTGGTCACCAAAACGCTGAACGATTTCGAAGAGATCCTTGAAGGATACGGCTTTATCCGGACCCACAAGGCACACCTGGTCAATACCCTGTTCATCCGATCTTTTCACAAAAATGACGGCGGCTACCTGCAATTGTCCGACGGCACTTTAGTTCCCGTTTCCCGCCGCCGGAAGGACGAGATCTTAACACGGTTAAAGCATCTCTGAAAAGTATAATTAAAACTTTTTGTGTTTGTGATGAAAGTTTCAAGTATGATTAAAAGTTTTAAAGTTTATGGCGAAAGTTTTAAGTACAGTTAAAGAATTACTTTACGTGGGATCGCTCCAAACAATCCCCAACCACGCGTGTTATTGAATTCATGGATAATCTGTTAACATATATTCACTCCGTGATGCCGCTTTCGGATGAAAGCATGGAGGCCCTGCTACCAATCCTGACGAAGCGTGATTTTAATAAAGGTGATTTCCTGCTAAAAGAAGGAGAAGTCTGCAACTCGCTTTTTTTTATCGATAAAGGGTATTGCCGGAGCTTCCATGACAAAGACGGCACTGAAAAGAATACGGCCTTTTATTTTGAAGGAGAGATCGCCACCAACCTGTCCAGCTTTTCAACGGGAGAACAATCGGACTATTTCATTCAGGCCTGCGAGCCCTTAGTGGCGATAATATTCAGCAAACAGGAATTATTCGGGCTCACCCGACAGGTACCAGAAATTGAAGCGCTGGGCAGATCCTGCCTGAGGCTTACCGCAGCCCGTCTCGAAGAACATTCCAATCTTTTTAAGCTTTACACACCCACCGAACGCTACGAATACCTGGAGCAACACCGCCCTGAAATGCTTCAGCGGGTTTCACTCAGCCATCTTTCTTCTTATCTGGGAATCGCACGGGAAACGCTATCTTTACCGTTCTAATTTCAAAAAAGGCAAAACATGCAATTTGAAGGAGTCCTGTTTGATCTGGACGGAACGCTTGTCAATTCGCTTGACGATATCGCCGATTCGATGAATACGGTATTGCAACAACATCATTTTCCGGTGCATCCGAATGAAGATTATAAGCTCTTTATCGGCAACGGTCTGCGGAATCTGGTGCGAACAGTGCTTCCCGAAGCGTACAGGACCGATGAAGAACTGGTAGGCAAATGCCTGGCATCGATGATTGAGCTTTATAATGCCGACTGCCTGAATAAGACCAGGCCTTATGCCGGGATACCCGAATTACTGGATCAGCTTACTTCACGAGGGGTCAGGCTGGCCATCCTTTCCAACAAGAATGATGCGCTCACCAAAAAGATCGCGCAGGCGTTACTGCTGCGGTGGAATTTCGAATACGTCGTCGGACTGACCACCGAAGCGCTTAAAAAGCCCAACCCGGCCGAGGCGCTGCGAATCAGCCGGGAGATGGGTATTCCGCCGGAAAAAATGCTTTACGCCGGCGACTCCGGCACCGACATGTTAACCGCGACCAATGCCGGGATGAACGCTGTGGGCGTGTTGTGGGGATTCCGCTCAAAAGAAGAGCTCCTTTCAAACGGTGCGAATCTTTTGGCTGAATATCCAGGGGACCTGATCCAAATCTTCTAAAAGCTAAAAAAGGCTCCGGGATTTGGATATATTGCAAATATGCAATATATTTGAATCCGGCTAATCCGAACATAAAATGAAATGGTCCGAGCTAAGGCGAAAAGCAATTAGTCAGGGATGGTACCTTGAACGGCATGGCAGCAAACACGATATTTTTGTTCATCCGGACAAGAATTATAAAATTCAAATAGGGAGGCATGATTCGGAAGAAGTAAAAAAGGGGTTGGAAAAGAAATTAAGGAAACAAATAGGATTTTAAGGACAAGATGAAAACAATTGCTTTGATAGAAAAAGGGAAAGACGGGACCTTCGGCATTCATACTCCCGATCTGGATCATACCATCATTGGGGAAGGTCAAGGTGTGGAAGAAGCGAAAATGGATTTTGAGAACTCTTTAAAGGAGATGCTGGCAAGCTATACCGATGAAACCATGCCTGATGAACTTAGGGATCTGGAAGTCCAGTATAAATATGATCTTTCGTCTTTATTCGATTATCTGAATTTCGTGAACGTATCACAATTTGCTAAAAAAGCCGGGATCAGCTCATCGCTTATGCGGCAGTATAAAACCGGCAATACTTATGTTTCAGAAAAACAAATTGGCAAAATCGAAAAGACTCTGCACAAGATCGGGCATGAATTAACCGCCATAAAGCTGATTTGAAGTTTCCCTGATTTACCGATTGAGATTAGCATATGGTCCCCTGTTTCCAAACGATCCGTTTCCGCGAGTGTTATTGATCCCATGGAAAACATGTTAACATACATGCAGATCATTGGCTCCATCTGCAACTTACTGCACCTTCGCTTAAACCATTGACCGCCTGTTTTCGTTTACCTTTAATCAGAACATACAAAAAATTAAGGAGGTGAACATGCAGGCAAAGAATCTGAAAAATAATCCTTTAAAGAAGCTGGAAGGTCTGGGACAGGCTGTCTGGCTTGACTATATCAGGCGCGATCTGGTTACCGGCGGGGGACTGGAACGTTTGATCAATGAAGACGGATTGCGCGGGATGACCTCAAACCCGGCGATCTTTGAGAAAGCCATCGCCGAAAGCGATCTCTACGATGCAGTTATTCAAGAAATGGCGCTCGAAGGGAAAGATGTAAACACCATCTATGAAACCCTCAGTCAGCAAGATGTTCAAAATGCCGCCGATGTGTTTCGGGCCGTGTTTGACAGGACGGCCGGAGAAGACGGCTACGTCAGTCTGGAAGTGAATCCCCACCTGGCCCACGACACGGAAGGCACGATCAGGGAAGGCCGCCGCTTATGGGCAGCGCTCGACCGGCCGAATGTCTTCATCAAAGTGCCGGCTACCGCCGAAGAAGTGCTGGCAATCCGGCAACTTATCAGTGAAGGGATTAACATCAATGTGACCTTGCTGTTCGGACTGCCCCGTTACCGGGCGGTTGCCGAAGCCTACCTTGAAGGACTTGAAGAACGGCTTACGCAGGGGAAACCGGTTAGTCAGATCACATCAGTAGCCAGCTTCTTCCTGAGCCGCATCGATACGATGGTCGATCCGGTGCTTGAAGAAATAATCGGGTCCGGCGGCGAAAAGAAAGAAATTGCCGGGCAGGCGATTGGCGAAACGGCCATTTCCAGTGCGAAACTTGCCTATCAGATTTATCTGGAGATCTTTGAAAGCAACCGGTTTATGGAGTTGGAAGCAAAGGGAGCGCATGTTCAGCGGCTTCTATGGGCCAGCACCAGCAGCAAAAACCCGGCTCAAAGCGATGTAAAATACGTTGAGCCGCTTATTGGCGTTAATACGGTAACGACCTTGCCGCCGCAGACCCTCGATGCCTACCGTGATCATGGTCATCCTGAATTAACCATTCACAACGGGCTCGAAAAAGCACGCCGGGTTTTGGAAATTCTCCCGGAACTGGGGGTTGACCTGGATCAGGTAGCCCGGCAGCTTGAAGATGAAGGTGTCGGCAAATTCAACGAACCGTTCGATAAGCTGATGGAATCGCTGGCCTCCAAGTCACGCAGAAAAGAGAAGGGCTAATCCGATCCCGCTATGCAGTCATCCCGTCATATTGTCGCTTCCCCCACCTCCGGATTCAGGTTTCTTTCCGGAATGTTGAAGTAAAAAGATAGTCCCGTCGCCTTTGGCACCGGTTCATTAAACTGAATTTTCCTGAGTGTCCGGGACGAGACCGGGCTGCTGCGCCGGGACATCCCTGACACTCAGGTTATCACAAACGGATCGCCTAAAAGTTCAGATAGTCCAACGGCTTTCTGGTGATCCAGTTTCCGCGGGTAAAGTCGGGGAAATACTGCGGCGCACTGCCCTGAGCGATCGATGCTTCCGAAAGCGGGGTAACGGCGCTCCATGCAGCAGCGTCGTACACGTCCATTACCGGCTGCCGCTGTTCTTTCACCGCATTGATAAACTCGCGGGTCACGAAATAGTCGATCCCGCCATGGCCGGCACCATTTGCAATCTCCCCGTACTTTTTCCAAAGCGGATGGTCGTATTTATCCTGCCAGGCCTGGAATTCTTCCCATTCATGTCCTTTCGACTGCCCCTCCACATAAATACGGCGGCGGTTATAATCAAAATCGGTCACGCCATCTGTCCCCGAAACGTGAAAGTCGAGCGAATACGGACGGGGAAGGTTGCAGTCGTGCGTCACCAAAATGGTTTCACCATTCGTTGTTTTAATGATCGATGTAATAATGTCGCCCTGTTTCCAGGGAAGTTTGGCATGAGGATGGTCCTTGCCTCCCTGTTCTTCAATATAATCTTTCAGCCCCACGGCTTTGGTGGCGGTCGACGTGAGATAGAGGAAGCGGTTGCCCCGGTTAATGTCGAGCATAGCTGCCACAGGTCCCAGTCCGTGCGTCGGGTAAACATCGGCGTTGACTTTTAACGAGTGCTGCGTTCGCCAGCGGGCCTCGCCCTCGGCGCCCTCGCCGAATTTCAGTCCCTCGCTGAATTTGACATCAAGCAGACTGTGGCGGTAACCGCAGCGGGCATGGACCACTTCTCCGAATACACCTTGTTTCACCATGTTGGTCACGGCCATCACGTCGCGCCGGTAGTTCACATTTTCGAGGATCATACAGGGCATTCCGGTTTCTTCGGAGGTGTTGACCAGGTCCCAGCATTCTTCCATCGTATTTGCCGCCGATACCTCAACAGCCGCGTACTTCCCGGCTTTCATGGTAGCGACCGCCATACGGGTGTGCCACAGCCAGGGCGTTGAAATGATGACGCCGTCAATGTCGTCACGTTTGAGCATTTCAAGGAAAGCATATTCGCCGTTACTGTATACGGCAGCTTCCGGTTTGCCCAGGTCGCTCAGCATTTTCTTCGTTAAACTTACCGCTTCGGGGTCAATATCGCAGAAAGCGGTTACTTTCACTCCTTCGGTAACGGCAGCACGTTGCACATGCCCGCGGCCACGGCCGCCTACGCCAATGAAGGCAATATTTACCTGACCGGTTTTTTTAATGCCCGCTACGCCGGCTTTCGAGATGTGAGGTGCGGCAATGATCCCGGCGCCGACAGCGCTCACGGTTTTCAGGAATGATCTTCTGTTTGTAGGTTCCATATCTTGTATTTAAGTTTAATTTCCTCTTACAAGTTTAATCAGCCACAGGGTAATAAAAAGGGGAACAAAAGGGGGAACAGATTCCCAAACAGTCGTGCGCGGTCACTTTTTAATAAGATCCCTGAATGCAACGGGATAGGCTTCGTTATACAAAAGCAAATACTTCCTGCAAAAATCATCATAGCACTGCCGGGCCTGGCCGTGGTTCCCCTGTATGGTAAAGCCGGTCAGCAACTGCTTCAGGGCCTCTTCGTTCACCGGGTCAAATTTCAGAACGGTCCGGGCAATTTCGGTTTTCAGTTCCTGAGCACTCTCCGACTTGAGCAGCAGGAAAAGCAGGCCGATCACTTCGTCAGCAACCGTGCTTTTGTACGCATCCAGCCATTCTGCTTCGATGTTCTGCAGGATATTCCCCGCTTTGACCATTTCGAGGAGATCAACGATCAGGTCATGCTCAACCCGACCCGAAGCCGCCTGCTGCCTGATTGTTTTCTTCAAGCCGGTATACTGGAATACATCGACCAGGGTGCCTTCACCGGCAACAAAAAACCATTTCTTGTCCTGATAACTGATCGAGATCCCTTCAATACTCTCCAGCAGTCTGCGCAGCTTCTTCAAATTGGCTCCCCGGTTTTCCTTTGCTTTGTCGGGCGGCACTCCGGGCCAAAAGGTATCGGTCAGTTTTTTAATACCGGTACCATCGCCGGTTTCAGTCTGGTTCAGTATAAAGAACGCAAGCAATTGTTTGAGCAAGGGAGAGAACCTGCCGGTCAGGTCGCCGTCTTTAAGGGTGTTTATCTGAAATGCTCCAAAAAGCTTAACCGAATTTCCGGGCGCTGCGTCCTTTGCTTTTGCGGGAACCGCGGTCTTCCTCCGGATGCCCCTGGTAATGACCAGGACAAGCAACACGATCACGCAAATAAAAAGCGCCATATAAAAGAGTGACACACTACTGCCGGTCCGATCCTGCTCCAGGAAAACCACCTTTACTTCTTTTTCGGATAATCCCCGTCCCCAGATCTTCAAATCGTCGATCGAACCAAAAAACTGCTCGCCCCAAAGGTTGGTGCCGATTAAAAAGGATTGTCCGGAGGGTTTGATCTCCGAAGCTTCAAGCATTGACGACCGTTCGCCGTCGACATAGATCTCCACCGTTGATCCGGGGTTAAAGACGGCGGCAATGTGGTGCCACTTACCCGTCTCCAGGGTTTTATTTCCCTTGTGGTCTTTGATGGTAGCCGTGGTAAAATCGGGTGCGCCCTCCCCGTCCAGTTTGAGCGAAAAGGAGCTGCCCAGTCCAACAATCCCCATAAACCGGTTTAAGCTGTCGGGTTTCACCCAGGCCGCAATGCTGATCGGGGTGTCAAAGTTCAGTCCGTTCTCCTTCGCATAGTCGATATAAGCATTGTTTTTTGTGAACCGGGCCACCTGTCCCCGCTCGTTATCGCGGACTGTTCCAACATTATTGATGATGATCTTTTCCCAGTCGGGCTCCGACAGGTTCCTTATTTTCCCGTCGAACGAAAAATACATGACCAGCGCGTCATCGATCTGACTTTCAAAAGCATTAAAGATCCGGGTGTCATCTGGCATACCAGTATGCTGAATCACTTCGCCGGGCGTGATCCGGTAGCCATTCTTATAGGGCGAGAGAATCTCGCTGTAACCCGTCACCGGGTAAGAAAACCGCCCGGATGTGATCAGTTCGGGATGCTGCTTCCAGCGGACATCATTCAAGAGCCTGCCGTTGTATCTCACTTCGCCGGTCAGCCTCCGCGTTTTGTTTAAAAATTCAATGACCGGCGCTGCCTCAGCCAGCTCATCCGGATCAAGCAGCACGAAATTGGGCACTTTGCCGGTGAGCCGCCAGCACTGCAGGCACTGGCTCTGCAGTGAATCGCCGGGATCGGGTTTGAACACCGTCATTTTGTTGAGCGGATCGGACGAAAACCGGGTCATGTAAGTGCGGGACGTTGTTACGCGGGAGCTTGAAGTAAACGTAAGGTCATCTCCGAAAAGGGCAATGATCTTTTTATGCTGAAGCAGGCTGTCGCCGGGCCACTGACCGCCCTGAATCAGGAACAGGTCTGTTTTGAACTGCTTCTGCAGAATATCCTGTATGTTGTTTTTGTCAAGCGCCTTGTCAAAAATGAGGATGAGGCTTTGCCCCTGTTGCTCAAAAATTATATGGATTGATTTGAGCTGCTCTGCGGCGGGCATTCCGGTAAAGAGCACGGTCCTTGCTCCCTGTTGCAGCGCCTGGCCTGTTTGTCTGGTGGCATTCACGCAGGCGAATGTCCGGTCGTCCAGACGCCTGGTATTTTGCGCCTGAAGCGCGGAACACATCACCAGTACAAAAAGCAGGCAGAGAGTTTTTTTCACGTCGCAGTTTTTCTGAAAACGTAAAGATAAAATAAACCTGTTTCTAAATAAACCGTACGGAGATACTTCTTGTCAAATTTCGGTATGCCCACATAGCGCCCTGCATAAGATCGGGCATGAATTCACTTCCGTCAAGCTGGTCTGAAGCTGTCCAGGTATTCCTGCAGTTTTTTGAAATATTCACCGACGTGGAAGCCGTCAACCAAAGCATGATGCACCT
>Ga0074195_1000209_pt1 | contig 138305 bp, 131 predicted proteins | sample EPASupsiteHSE623_FD_64525 | JGI IMG/M metagenome (GOLD analysis project Ga0074195, IMG submission 64525) | Bioremediated contaminated groundwater from EPA Superfund site, New Mexico - Sample HSE6-23 | ecosystem: Environmental > Aquatic > Deep subsurface > Groundwater > Contaminated ...
TACGTTGCAGGCTTATTGCCTAAGGGAATGGACAGATTCACTCTCACTGACCTGACCGGTGTCCTTGTCTCTTTAGCATACCCCTAATATACAAGGGGATGGGTTCCACCCCATCCCGCATATGTGGTGGAATAAATGACAAATTTATTCTTTTGAGACAGCTCCTACATAAACCTGGGACTCCAGTTAGTATCCTAATCGTGCGAAGGTAATTGCAGTTCACAGTACACTCTGTAAGTCAACGCAGCGAAACATCTCGCTGACTGGCAGTAGACCCTTCACTTCGTTCACTCACAGAGTGCCCTGCGGGCAGGGTGACATCCAATGTCCCGAAGACAATTATTAGATCAAGGCGCGGAAATTACATCCCTAAAATAATCGCATACATCCTGCAGCGGGCAAACCGGGCAATTGGGTTTGCGCGCGTGGCAAATCTCGCGCCCCAAGCGGATCAGGTTGAGATGGGCCGGCCCGTACTCTTCCGGCGGGAATAATTTCGCCAGATGCACATGCGCCTGCTCCACCGTCATCTTCGGGGGACGCAGTCCAAGCCGCCCGCTGACCCGGTAAATATGCGTGTCCACAGGGAAAGCTGGAATCCCCAGTGCAAATTGCAAAACGATGGCGGCTGTCTTTGGGCCAACGCCCTTGAAAGCGGTCAACCACGCATGCGCCTGCTCGGCCGGCCAACCTTTGAGAAAGGTCAGGTCGAGCGCGCCGCGCTCCGCGCTGATCTGCTGCAGCGCCGCCTGAATGCGCGGGCCTTTCTGGTTGGCCAGACCGGCCGGTCGAATAACCTCGATCACCGCCTGCGGGGCAGCGTCGCGCACTGCTTCCCAATCCGAAAAGGCATTTTTGAGCGCAAAAAAGGCCACATCCCGGTTACGGTCATTGGTATTTTGCGACAGGATGGTTGAAACCAGCTCGTCGATGCCGGTCAACGGCAGACGCCATTCTGGCGCACCGTACATGTCCATCAAGCGGCGGTGGATAAGCAACGCTTTCTCCGCCACCCCGGAATCGACGGCAGGCGAATCGCTCATGCCCTTCGCCCCCATGCGCTGAGGGCCGACCAATCCAGGTGGAATACGGGGCGCATTTCGCCCACCTTAATTTCGCGCCAGTTCGTCACCGGGCGGGCGGCCAGATGCGCCAGCGGACCGGCAATGTCCGCCGCGGTAATCAATCCAAGCTGGCGTAGAATTTCGACCCCAATCACCGGACGCGCACGCCCGTTCACGTCGCCATCGGCGACCTTATAAGTGATGCCTAGCGCCGGGCTTCCCGGGCCCAGCGCACCTGGGAGAATGCCGATTGCCTGGTAGCCCTCAGCGCCGCCCTTACAGATGAAACGCCCTCCGCCAATTTCCATGGCAAGGGTGTCGAAGCGCTCCGGTCCAGCCACCATAAACGGGTATGCGGCCATGGCGCGGGTAACGGCCTGGCAGGCATCAGCCCGGGCAGGCGCCAGTCCGATTGGGTCGCAAAGGCGGGCAAAACCCAGCGCAGCGTTGAAAAGCGGGACAGCAAAAACCGGCGCCGAGCAGCCGTCCACGCCAATGGCTATTTTTTCGCGTGGGAACTCGATCATCTCGGCAAAGGTCTGAGTAATGGTTTGCTGGATGGGATGGTTCGGGTTGATGTAATCTTTCCTGGTTTCACTGCGCAGCACCGCATGGGCTAAAAAACCGGTGTGTTTGCCGGAGCAATTGTGGCGATTAGCGGTGAAGTCCTCGCCGCGCTGACGCATGGCTTCCGCCGTAGCGGCGTGGGTGGGCGCATGGATGCCGCACAGCAGGTCGCCCTCGCTGATCCCAATCTTGGCCTGCAGCGCGGTCACTGTAGCATAATGCTCATCCGTGCCCGAGTGCGAGGCGCACATCAGCGCAATTTCTTTATCGCTCAAGTTAAACGCCTGCACACCTCCCCGTTCCAACAACGGCAGCACCTGAAGCGGTTTTGACGAGGAGCGCAAGTAAGTGACCAGATTGGGATCGCCAACGCTGGCAATCAATTTACCCTGCACATCCACTACGGCCAGCGCACCTGAATGAACCGATTCGACCACCGGGCCGCGGGTGACTTCAACGAGAGGGGCATACGGAGATGACGGCATGGGTTGTTCCTTTTGGCTTTATTCTTCGATCGTTTCGCCGGCAGAGCGGAAATTGCGGGTGAAACACTGGGTCAACCCCCACTTAAGCCGGTTGGTATATTGTTCGGAACGATCGGCAGTAAATTCAAAGAATTTCAACAAAACCGGAACCAATGCGGCTGTATCGGAAGCATTCGCGCGTGAATCAGACAATTCCTTGAGCATGGCATGCGTTTCCTTAAGGAAATCGCGCATGTGATGCACATGTTTCTGCGTGACCAATCCGTTCCGTCCATTGACCAGCAGATAGTTTTGATAAGTTGGCGAACTCAGCACTTCCAGGGTGGTTAACCAGGCAGACAAATCGGCGGCAGCCAGGAAAGGCGGTTGACCAAACACGACCGCGTCCCCGATGAAAGCCAGGTTGTGCCCGGGCAGAACTGCCCAGATGGCGCCGCTGGCAGGGCCAGGATGGGATTCCAATACAAGTTGTGAATCGCTCCCGTGGATTTGCATGCTGGTGTTAAAGGTGATCTCGGGGGGCGCCCAGCGAATGCTGCCCAGGCCGTTGTACATTTCCCATTCAGCGCCGGTCTCTGGGCCCTGAGTCTTGAAAGTCACCGGACGGTTGCGGAAGACTTCGGCCATTCGCTCATGCCCGGCGATTGTGCATTCCATTGCCCGCGCGCCCAGAGTACGATCCACGTGTGCATCCAGGTTGACCAGTAACCGGTCCACTCCGCCGCCCAGGTTTAACAAACTGGTACGCCAGGCGCGGCAGTCCTCGGCGCGGAAGGGGGCGTCAATAAGAATCAGCCCATGCGGCCAATTGATTGCACCCAGCGTGACACCAGGATAACTGCGTTCGATGAACACATGCTCGGAAATTTCTTGCATAATTTGTCCTTGCTGCAGGGATATTGGAAAGCGGCTTATGCGCCGGCCGGCAGGGTAAAGATGAAGCGGCTGCCCGCGCCTGCTGAACTTTCTACCCAGATTTTACCACCATGCGCCTGCACTGCCAGCCGGCAGAATGCCAGTCCCAGTCCAATCCCTTTGGGGTAGCGGTCGGTTTGCAGGCGGCTGTAGCGTTCAAAAATTACCTCATGGGACTCTTCCGGGATACCAGGGCCGGTATCTTGAACCCAGAAGCGGGCTGAACCAGCCTGTTCGGCCAGCCCGGCTTCGATCGCACCGCCGTTGGGCGTAAATTTGATCGCATTTTCGAGCAGGTTGATAAAAACCCGGCGGATCATATCGTAATCGCCATGGATGACCGGCCCGTTCCCGACCTGGGCAAGGGTGAGCGTCTGGTTTTTGCTCTCAGCCAGCAACTTGACCACTTCCACGCTGTCCCGCACCAATTGCGCACAATCCACATTCTCCTTGCGCACGATTGCCTGACCAGATTCCAACCGGTAGATGTCCAGCAGAGAACTGATTAGCCGCTGAAGGCGGTCGGTGGAACGGGAAGCAATCTGGAAGACCGTAGCAATGGAGTCATCCTGTTCCGCCGGCAGCAAGGTACTGAGCAGGTCCAGGCTGGAAATGATGTTGGCCAGCGGCGAGCGCAGGTCGTGGTAGATCATGGCCATCAGGTCATCCCGCAGCGTATCCAACTGCTTGCGTTCGCGGATATCGCGCAGAAACCACTGCAAGACGGTTTCGACGCCCAACTGAACCTGCCGAACGTGTACTTCGATTGGCATAATGGCGCCATCCAGGCCATGCAGGCTGGATTCATAGGAAACAGTGCCGCCATTTTTCAGTGCCGCAAAATCAGGCCCCAGGCGCTCCATCGCAGCGGCGTGCAAATCCAACATCGACAACCCAGCGAGCTGGTCCGGTTCGCGGCCCAGGCTGCGGGCCGCCTGGCGGTTGGCCGCCAGAATGCGTCCGTCCCAATCGGACAGCAGGATCGGGTCGATGCTGTCTTCAAACAACTCACGATAACGCTGCCGGGCTTCCTGCTCGGACGCATACAGGTGCGCATTGCGCACCGCCATGGCCGCCAGCCCGGCGATGGCTTGAGCCAGATCCAGATGCTGCGCAGTAAAGAAATTCGGCTGAGCGTGCACCAGGGTCATCACTCCGGTCAACTGATCGAGGACCAGCAGCGGTACGCATACCGCCGATTTGGGCCCGCTGGCGCGCAGGTCATCGTCCGGCCGGCGCATCCAGCGCGCATCCTGTGAGGTATCGCTGACCAATGCGGGTTGCCGTTTGGCCAACACCCAGCCAGCCAGCCCATGATCGAGAATTTCAGCCATTTCGTCGGTTGACGGGTGATACAACTGGTCTTTGACGACAATGGCAGCTTCAACCGGCTGTCCTGCGGGATTTAAGGCAATCAGCGCCCCTCGTTCTGCGCCGATCGACTCGGTGGATAAAAATAGAACACGTTCCAGCACCCGGGATAAATCCAGGCTGGCGGAAAGTTCGCGGCTGATGTTGAGCAGTAATTCTAGCGATGATTGAGCTGGATCCTGAGCCATAAAATTCCCCATTGAATTTGTGGTTTTGAGTATAGCACGGTACTGTTTCACGTGTCACGTGCCAGGGGTCATGAAGATGGCGGCTCGCGTGTCGCCTTCCCCCCGGTGGTTGAGCCTGTCGAAGCCTGGCACGCGGCACCTGATACTTGACACGTTTCCTTTACGCTTGACACGTGGCATCTGGCGCCTTGGCCGGGTATAATTCGTCTTATTGGTTGAGGGCAACCAGAAAGGCAAATATGATGTTTAATCCCTTCCGCCGGAAAGAAGATGAGGATGAGGCGCGCAGCCAGGGCCGGCTGCCGCCGGGGCAATCCCTGACCAACCGCTTCCCGGTGCTGCACTACGGCCCCGTCCCGCGCGTCAACCTGGATACCTGGACATTTCGCATCTGGGGCGAAGTCGAAAAACCGGTCGAACTGACCTGGAAAGAGTTCAATCAACTGCCGCGCACGACTTTAAAGATGGATATTCACTGCGTCACGCGCTGGAGCAAGGTCGATACAACCTGGGAAGGCGTTTCCGTGCGTACGCTGGTCGATGAAGGCATATTCAAGCCGCTGCCTACAGCCAAATTCGTCATGCAGCATGCCGAGTACGGCTTTACGGTCAACATTCCGGCAAAAGTGGCCCTTGCGGAAAATTTTCTCATGGCCACCCACTACGACGGCGAGCCCATCACACCCGACCATGGTTTTCCGCTGCGTGGTGTCGTTGGCGCCATCCCCGGTCGCGATGATTTGATTACGCCGTATTTCTGGAAAGGCGCCAAATGGCTGCGCGGTCTGGAGTGGATGCGACAGGACCGGCCTGGCTTTTGGGAGGAGGCCGGGTATCACAACGAGGCCGATGTTTGGAAAGAAGAGCGTTTCGGATAACACTTAATCAATAAGCTGCGCTCCACATGGGGCAGGTCGGGAGACCTTGCCCCATCGAGCATTAGGTGAGGGCTAACCAGGTGCATCGCTCCACAAGCGGGCGATAATTAGCCAACTGGTTAACCCAGGCGCAACGCACCAGCGGTTAGTTTCCGTGGTATACTCCCACCCATATTCATTTAATGAGTATGGATTCGTCCACCCATGTCCCCACGCCGGCAAGATCCACTTTCGACCGAATACATCCTGTTAGGTCTGGCTGCCAAAGAGCCAGTGCACGGCTACGACCTGCACAAACAACTCGGTACCCTGGACGGGCTGTCTGCGATCTGGCGCGTCAAGCAGAGCCAGGTTTACGCGCTGCTCGATAAGCTGGAAAACATGGGTTACCTTCATGGCGAAGCCGTCCCGGGAACTGCCGCCGTCCGGCGCAAACAATATCATTTGACCGACGCTGGTCAACGAGCTTTTGATGCCTGGATGAACAGTCCGGTGCAGCACCCGCGTCAAGTACGCCAGGAGTTTCTGGCGCGCTTGTATTTTGCGCAGCAATCCGGTGTTCAGGTAACCCGGCAATTGATCGATGCTCAATACGCCGCATGTCAAAGCTGGCAGAAAAGCATTCAGGATGCGCTGGAACACAATGACGAACCACAGAATTTTCAACGCGTGGTAGATGCTTACCGCCTGAGCCAAATTAATGCCATACTGGACTGGTTGGATCAATGCAGGACGACACTGTTGCCGTAAAATCTGAAGCCAAATTATCCCAACGCTTCGATCGCGCTTTCCTGCCGCTGCTGGGAATGCCGTTGATCCTGTTTATCGTGCTGCCGCTGGTTGCGCTACTGACGCAGGTACCCTACCAGGACATCTTCAAATCGGTGCAGGACCTGCAAGTGCGGCAGGCTATTCAGCTCAGCCTGTTCACATCAACCATCAGCGTGCTGGTGACTGTGGTGTTTGGCACGCCGGTGGCTTACCTGCTGGCGCGCAGCCGGTCGCGGTCGGTCCATTTGATCGATACGATTGTCGATCTGCCAACCATTCTGCCGCCGGCGGTTGCCGGCGTGGCGCTGTTGATCGCCTTCGGGCGGCGCGGCGTGTTTGGCGCCTGGCTGTCCGCCGTCGGCATATCCCTGCCCTTTACCCAGGCCGCGGTCATTATGGCGCAAATCTTTGTCGCCTCGCCGTTTTTCGTCAAGGCGGCAGCCATCGGGTTCAGCGGCATCCGCACTGAGCTGTTGGAAGCTGCGGCGTTGGACGGCGCCAGCCGCTGGCAAACCTTCTGGCATGTCACCCTGCCGCTGGCGCGCCTGTCGATCCTGACCGGCAGCGTGATGACCTGGGCGCGGGCTTTGGGCGAGTTTGGGGCGACCATCATCTTTGCCGGCAACTTCCCCGGACGCACCCAGACCATGCCGCTGGCAATCTATGTCGGCTTCGAGATCGATCTGAGTACTGCTTTGCTGCTGTCGTTTATTCTGATTTGTTTTTCGTTTCTGACGCTGGCTGCGGTGAAACTGGTTTTAAACCGCACTTCTGAGCGGGTGGAACGCGGCGAAATATAGCCGGCCGGCTTTTAGCGTACCGGCGTGGCGGTGGCTTGCGGGTAAGGGGTGCGGGTTGGCAGCGCTGCGGGATCAATCGCATAGACCACCAGATCTGAAAAGCTGACAGTTACCGGCGTTTCACCGCTGGCGCGAGCGAATACTCCGAGCACCCCCCCGGTATACAGCGGCTCGCGCGTGCGAAAGATTTCCACCCCTTCAACATAAAAGCGCATCTCGGCGCCGGACATCCAGGCGCCCAGGCGCAGCGTCACCGGCGACCCGGGCAGGATGAACGGGCTGCCGACCCAGTCTTCGACCAGCGAAGCCTGGAAATCGCGTACACGCTCCAGGCGGGTACGCCCATCACAGGTGATCACCCAGCGGTAGCCATACCCCTCGCCGCCGGAGCGTAAAAACATACCGTAGGAATCGGTGTTACGGCACAAGCTTGGGCTGGCCGTGATTTCCAGGTAAAAATCGGTTAATTCCGGCGCACTGCGCAGGCTGAGCAAATAGCCTTCCCTGGCAGAAACTGCCAGGGTGAACCGTTCCTTGCCGTAACTGGCGCTGCCGGTAGCATCGCGAAAGGTCTTCCATTGACCTTCACTGCTGAAATCGTCGCGCAGCAATTCGGCCCCCAACGCCAATGCTGGCGTGGCGGTTGGCTGAATTTGCTCCGTGGGGCGCATGGTGGCTGTCGGCGTTGCCGGAAACCAGTCAATGGTAGGCGTAAGCGTCGCGCTTGGCGCGCTGGTCGGAGGAATCAACGGCGCTTCTGTCACACTGGCAGCCGGCGCGCAAGCGACAACCCCCAGCAAGAGCAAACCGAGGATCAAAAAGCTTATTTTCAATTTTGTACGTCTACCACCTGATCCCGCTCGGGGCCGACTGAAACCCGCCGCACCGGTACGCCGCAGTACTCTTCAATCCGGCGAACGTAGGCGCGCGCCTGGGGCGGCAAATCCATCCAGTGACGCACCGCCGTGACATCCTCTTCCCAACCCGGTAATTCTTCGTAAACCGGTTCAAACGGCGACAGGTTGGCCGGACCCAACGGTAACTCCTGGTAAGCCTCATCGCCTGATTTATAGCCAACCGACAATCGCAGCGTGGTCAGCCCGCTGAGAACGTCCATCTTCGTCATCATTAATTCGGTCACGCCATTGACGCGCAGCGCGTAGCGCAGCAGCACGCCGTCCAGCCAGCCCACCCGGCGCGGACGCCCGGTGGTGGTGCCAAATTCGTCCCAGGGGTTTTTACCGGTGCCGCGCAGCCGTTCGGCGGTCTTGCCAAACACCTCGGTCGGGAACGGGCCGCTGCCGACGCGCGTCTGGAAGGCTTTGGTCACCCCGACAACCCGGTCAACCGGCGTGATGCCGATACCCAGACCGGTATAGACGGCCGGCGCCACCGCCGATGAGCTGGTCACGTAAGGATAAGTGCCGTGATCGATGTCCAGCAGCGTGCCCTGAGCGCCTTCGGCCAGCACGCGCTGGCCGTTTTGCAGCGCCTGGTGGAGGAGCAGACCCGTATCACTGATATATGGAATGATATGGTGAGCGCAGTTGGTGTATTCGCGGGCTACAGCGCGCGGGTCGAGCGGTTCGGCGTGGTATAGATCCACCAGAATCGGATTGATCTCCTCGACATGCGACTGCACCTTTTTCATGAAAGTCACCGGGTTGAGCATGTCTTCGATCCGCAGCCCGTTACGCGAGACCTTGCCGGTATAAGCCGGGCCAATGCCGCGTCCGGTGGTCCCAAGGTTACCCGAACCTCGGGCCGTTTCCTGAGCCAGATCCATGGCCCGGTGCGCCGGAGTGATCAGGTGGGCGGCAAAGGAGATGCGCAGCCGGTCGGGCCCCACCTGGACGCCCGCATTTTGCAGCATTTCCACTTCGCTGAGGAAGTTGGATGGGTTGATCACCATCCCATTGCCCAGCACCCCAACGGTATGCGGGTGAATAATGCCGGAAGGGATCAGGTGTAGTTTAAAAGTGTGATTTCCAACCGTGACGGTATGCCCGGCATTGTCGCCGCCGTTGAACCGCGCCACAATATCTGCCTGCGCCGCCAGCAGATCGACAATCCGGCCTTTGCCCTCGTCCCCCCACTGCGTGCCAATGACGATATCAAGAGGCATAAACACCTCCGCTGATGTTTTTAAAGAGAGTGAAATAAATTATACGCATACCAAGTGATTATACAACTCGGGGAACTCGATTTTAAACTGCGAACAACCCCCGAGTGATAACCAGAGCTAAAATCAGGATGGATGTCATGCCTTTTTCAGTCCGGGGTGAACACCTTCCCACACCGCCGGCCAGCCGGTCTCAAAGGCTGGAAATAAAGTGATGTTATAATCCTTTTCAAGGTAGGCTGAATGAACAAATCACGCTGGATGCTCGTCGGACTGTTAAGCCTCATATCGCTGACAGCGCTGCTGCTGACAGGCCCCGTCAAGGCCAGCCCGCAGGCACAGGCTTTCTACAATACGCCGACTCCCAACGCTGAAGGGCGGATTATCTACAAAGTCAAAGCCGGCGACACCTGCATCAGCGTTTCGCTGCTCAATAATGTTTCGCTCGACCAGTTGCGCACGCTCAACGATTTGAGCGAGGAATGCGTGCTCAATCCCGATCAGATTTTGCTGATCGCCACAGTCGCGCCGCAAGCCACCTCCTCCGGTCCGGCGCCGACAGAGACCTCCGCGCTGCCTTCGCCAACGCCGTTCCGCGGCAACGGCGAAGTGTGCGTGATTTTGTTCAACGACGTCAACGGAAACGCGGTGGCAGAAGAAGGCGAGGCAGCCATCGCTGGCGGGGCTGTCAGCATCACCGACCGGCTGGGGCGCGTGTCGCTCTCCGGGCAGTCCAACGCCAGTTTCGACGAGCCAACCTGCTTTCCCGAGATGCCCGAAGGCGACTATAACGTTAGTATGGCCGTGCCCGAGGGCTATAACCCGACAACCCGCATGAATTATGCGCTGGCGCTCAAGGCCGGCGATAGCTCCACCCTTGATTTTGGCGCCCAGCTCAACTCGCAAGCGCTGCCAACCCCGGTTGCCGAGGGCGGACGGTCACCATTGATGGGAATCCTTGGCATTGCGGTGGTGCTGGCAGGCATCGGGTTGGGGATCTACGCGCGCATGAATTCGCGCCGCTAGAACAATTGGGCGGCAAATAACCGGATAGCAGGTGATCTAACATATTCTTGCCGCACGATACGTAGGGGCGGCTCGCGAGCCGCCCCTACTGCAAGCCCCTACTGCAAGCTTACCGCATATGACGCCCTTCGTGCAACATATTGAAATCCATCTTTTCCCTCTCTATAATGGATTTAAGACCGCTAATCGGGTGGAAGGGAGGATGGGATCATGCCATACGTATTAACTCAATTTTCAGTGAAAAACTTTAGCCAGTGGAAAGTCGTTTTCGATGAGTTTGTCCCGATCCGCAGGCATTACAGCTCAAAGGGCGCTCGCGCGTTTTGTGTCTCGAATAATCCAGAATCAGTTGTGGTCCTTACCGAATTCGAGGACCTGGAACGGGCGATCGAGATGTACGCGTCGAAGGATTTTAAAGACGCCATCCAACGGGCCGGGGTGATCGGTTCTCCAGTGGTTACCTTATTGAAAGAGGTCGACCGACTTTCTGCCTGAGTTACGTGGGGAGTGGCAAAAATAATGAAAGGGATTATACCCGCACCAACCGGGCTGATCGGCGGGAGCAGGCAGGTCCAGAATTTGTTCCAACAAGTAGAGGCGGCTCGCGAGCCGCCTCTACTTCGTTCTTAATGTAAGCATTGTTGGATTTCGGGGCCGTACAGATAATTCTTGATTTACGGATCTGCATGGCCCCTCTATCCAATCTACAATACCTTGGATGGGGTTTTGATTTTATTTCAGATGGATCCCCTGCGGGTCGAGCTCCTCGTGCAGGATGCGCAACTCCTCGGCAGTGGGTGGTTCGGTGATGCGAATCGTACCGTGGGAGCGCAGCGCCCAGCCGGTATTTTCGCGCGCCTGGTCAACGCTGATGCCCGGATGCAACGCGGTCAACACCAGTTCACCGGTCTCGTCCGGCTCGAGGATGCCAAGGTTGGTTACCACCGCCTGCGGACCGCCGCCGCGCACGCCCGAAGCTGCGCGTTCAGCGCGCCCGCCCAGGAACCCGGCTGAAGTGCGGAAATCGACTTTCTCCGGGAAGCGTCGTTTTTGGTGGGGGGTGATGATGTAGCAGCGGTTCGCCCAGGCGGCAATTTCCATCGAGCCGCCGGAGCCGGGCAGGCGGGTCTTGGGGTGCCCGTAGTCGCCGATGACGGTGGCATTGATGTTGCCAAAGCGGTCGATCTGGGCGCCGCCCAGGAAGCCAACGTCGACATTGCCGCGCTGCAGGTATAAGCTGAAGATATCATACATGCTGCAAACTGCATTCGCGCCGGATACCAGTGTCGGGTCGCCAATCGAGAGCGGCAGGCGAGCCGGACGGGCGCCGATCACACCGGCCTCGTAGATCATTACCAGGCTCGGCGCATGGGTGCGGCGCGCCAGGTTGCAGGCTAAATTCGGCAGACCAACGCCGACAAAAACGGTGTCTCCGTCGCGCAGCAGGCGAGCCGCATTGACGGTCATTAATTCAGCAGCAGTGAAGGCCATATCAATATGCTCCATAATTGACCGGCGTGCTCATCAGCGGCGCCACTTTCAACCGGTCATGGGTTTCTGCGCCCAGTTTTTCCCAGTAGGCTGCCCGGTCCTTGACGCCAAAGACCCACTCATCCAGCCAGGCTTGAACTGCCTCGCGCGACTCGGTTACCTTGTCCCAGTCCAGGTAGAAGGCATTGTCGCGGTCATAATAGCCCTGAGTGTATGAGGGATGGGCGCAATAAGGCACGTGGCAGACGGCGTCCACGATAAATTCAGGGATCAGGGTGCGGTTGGGGTCGGAGCGGATGATTTCCTCATCGACAATTTCTTCAGCAGTGAGGATGACATGTTTGGCAGCGAAAGCGGCTTCTTTTTGTTCGCCGATGATGCCCCAGATGTGCGCGTTTCCGGCTGCGTCGGCGCGCTGCACATGGACGATGGCGATCTCCGGGTTCAGGGCCGGCACGGTAACCACCTCCTGCCCGGAATATGGGTCGATAACGCGGCGATATTGCGGGTTGCTGCGTTCCAGATCGCCGGCAGCGGTTGGTTTCATCGGGAAGAAGGGCAGTCCGCTGGCGCCAGCCTGCAGCCGCGAAATCATGCCGTAGTGCGAATACTCCTCCCATTCCAGCCGCCCGGCTTCCAGTTCCTCGCGGATGATGCGCAGCGAGCCGACGCCGGGGTTGCCGATATATGAGAAAATGACTTTTTTAGCGCAGCCGGCTGCCACCATTTGATCGTAGATCAGGTCCGGTGTGGCGCGCGCCAGTACAAGGTTTTTGCGCCCCTGGCGAATAATCTCATGTCCCGCGGCGAATGGAATCAAATGCGTAAAACCGGCAGCATAAACCGTGTCGCCATCCTGGACAAACTGGTTAATGGCTTCAGAGAGGGAACATAGTTTGGTCATAAGGGTGATTTTTTCTAGAAAAAATTCGGATGGGGTGGATTTTTGGACAGGGTAAGGGGTTAACGGTCTTCTTCTTGTTCTTCCTCTTCCCACCTCGGCCGCGGCTGATTGCGTTTGTTGCCCTTTTTCAGAATGCGGAAGCGGCCACTCGGCTCAGGCGGCGGTTTTGGAAAGCGAAAGTACAGGAATGCTCCCAATGCGAGGGCCAACAGCCCCCATAGCAGCATTCCTTCACTTTTGTCCACGCCGGCTTTAACGGCCAAGACAAACAGCATCAGGATGATGAGCCCAACCAGCATGAAAAATGTGCCAACCCGATAGAGCTTCATAGGTAGAAGAGATTGGGCAGCCCGCAGGCTGCCCAGTGCCACTTTTTTAGATCAGGCGCGGCGCACGAGGGTGTGAATCTGCTCGTGCATGTACAACTGAACGTAATGCGGTCCGCCGGAGTTCTTGCCGCTGGAACCGGAGCCCTTCCAACCACCAAACGGCTGGAAACCGGGCCAAGCGCCGGTGGTGGCGCCCTGCGGGCGATTGGCGTAAGTTACGCCAGCCTGAATATTTTCGAAGAACCAGTCGGTCTCTTCCGGCGCGCCGTAGAACCCGGCTGTCAGGCCGTATTCGACGTTGTTGGCGCGCACCATGGCCTCATCCAGGTTCTTGACTCTGGCGATGGTGGTGATGGGCACGAACATCTCCTGCTGCCAGAGTTTGTGCTCGGCGGGCAGGTCAACGGCAATGGTCGGGGTGCAGAAGTAACCCTTGCTGTACGTGCCGTCCAGGAGCACCTTGCCGCCGGTCAGGATGCGGCTGTTCTGGTGCAAATCCTCGGAGAACTGCTGGTAATCGCGGTATGAACTTTTGTTGACCACCGGGCCAAGGTAAACCTGACGATCGGTCGGGTCGCCGATGGCGAGTTTATTGGTTAATTCCACGATGCGTCCGACCAACTGGTCATATACCGGTTCTTCGATGAAAACGCGCGAGCAGGCCGAACATTTTTGCCCCTGCAGGCCAAAGGCCGAACGGACAATGCCCACGGCGGCATCTTCCAGGTTGGCATGGCGGCTGACAATGGCCGGATTCTTGCCGCCTAATTCCAGGACAGTCGGGCGTACCCAGCGGCCGCTGCCAAAGTCGCGGTAGATCTTCATGCCGACGTCGTATGAACCGGTAAAGGTGATGCCGTCCACCTGCGGGCTTTCGATGATGGCCTGGCCTAACGTGCTGCCCGGGCCGGTAACGAAGTTATACACACCGTCGGGGATGCCCGCATCACGCAGGCATTCAGCGATCAGGCGCGAGGTCCATGGAGTGTCCGTGGCTGGTTTGAAAACGACGGTATTGCCGGCCACCAGTGCAGCGCCCAGCGGGCCGCCGGTCAATGCGGCGGGGAAATTAAACGGGCTGATGACCACCCACACGCCGTATGGGCGCAGCACCGAGACATTGGACGATTCGAACCCGGTCAAAGGGTCTCGGCCTAATTCAATGGCAAATCCCTTGTTGGCTTCCATGCGGGAACAGGAATAGCGCAGCAAGTCAGCCGTTTCAGCCACATCTCCCAGCGCTTCCATGCGGTTCTTGCCTACTTCCAGCGAAACGGCGACGCCGATCTGGAAGATGCGCTGGTCCATCAGGTCAGCGGCTTTGCGCACCAGGGCTACGCGATCCTGCCATTTCATCCTGCTCCACATGGGAAAGGCTTTGCGAGCCGCGGAGAGCGCCTCGTCAGCATGTTTGGCGCCGCCTTTTTGGAACACACCCAGCAGTTGATCGGTATTGGCCGGGTTGCGGTCTTCAAATTTGTCATCCGCAAACACATCTTTACCGTTGATGATCATGGCGTGTTCCTGGCCCAGGTTGCTGCGCAGCTTTTCCAGGGCAGCCTCGAAGCTGGCATGCAGTTCTTCGGGCGGATTGAACATGGTGGCGTAGGTAAGCTTAAACGTGCTGTTTGCAGTCATACTTATTTAGCCCTCCTTAACACTTGAACGCAAAGCATCGCAAGGATGGCCTGAACGCTCAGGCATGATTAAGTATAGCCCAGGAAGAATTTATCGTCAAAGCAGGGAGATGTGGTTATGGGTTTTTTCACAAACTGCAATGCCAAGTTCGGTGCGTTCGACCCGGTTTATTCTAAAAATAGTCCGATGGTTCCACGCCATTGTCGATCGCTCGGGTCGAACACACCCTACGCCTGCGGTTAGCTTCGACAGGCTCGAGGCTGTCTCAAAAGAATTAATTTGTCATTTATTCCACCACATATGCGGGATGGGGTGGAACCCATCTCTTACCTGTAGGGGCGGGTTTCCACGTCCGCCCGCTTTTGAGACAGCCCCGCGGGCAGCCACCGGAGCCCGATCCCATCATTATCAATTGTGGGTCTTGCGTGTTATCTGACGCAAGACCCACAATGTTTGGTCAATGGAATCGACAGGCGTATTCGCCTTACGGCGTAACCGCTTCGATGCTGACCGGCAGCGTGCACAACGTTGTGCCGTCCATTAGCAGCTTCCAGGTGGCGGAGTACTTGCCGGCAGTGGCGGGAACCGCCATGTCAACGATCAAAGTCAGTTCCTTGCCAGGCTCGACCAGTGTCGAGACATCGAAGACGTCCGCTACTTTTTGCATCTTTTGTCCGCTGTCGTATTTCAGATCCAGCGTACCGACTTCCCAGTTCTTCAGACCGGTGTTTTTGACCACCCAGACTGCATCGAATTCGTCATTGACGTTGTATTTGGCGCCAGCAGCCGGGGATGAGCTGGACACGCTGCAGCCGAAGTTAGCCGGGGTGGCAGTGAAAGTCGGCGCCAGGGTGACGGGGATGCGGGTGTTGGTGGCAGTTGGCAGCGGCGTGCTGGTTGCCAGCGGGGTGGCAGTGGCTGCCAGCGTCGGTATCTGGGTGGCGGTGGCCGTATGGGTTGGCTGGGCGAGAGCGGTGCCAGTCAACTGGGCTGCGATGGTCAGCACTGCCTGGGTGGCTGCGGCATCGATGGTGGACTGAATCACCAGCGGGTCGGGGGTTGGCGGGATTTGCGGTCCGAATGCATTACATGCACTAAGAATCAGCATCAAGGCAAAGACGGCAAATAGACTTGCAAACCTGAATTTTCGCATTTTGGGGTTCTCCTTTTAGGGGTGTTACCTTAAATGGGTACACCTTCTCTGAATGGACGATTGATGCGGGGTTCAAGTTCCCGACATCACCCGCTGCATGTTTCGAATCATTCAACCGATAAGCAGTGATGAGAACGCAGGGTAGGATTATGCGGCCTGGTCCTGGCTTTTGAAAGACTTAGCAGCGCCTGTGGTCAGGCATCCCGCCAGATGATCTGCCAGCGTGATGAAGTCAGGCAGCCGCCAGATTGCTCCGCTTTGTAAAGGCCATTCACCGCGCAACATCGTTTTCCAGGCTTCCGGGATCGCTTCCAGACCGTAGGCGGCTCCTGCCAGTGCTCCGACAACTGCGCCGGCTGTATCTGCGTCTGCGCCAAGGTTGATCACACTGACCAGGGCATCTTCGAAGGTGTCGGTGTTAAGCAGCCCCCACAGGGCGCTCTCGACAGTGTGGCGTACCCAGCCGGTGTTACGCAGTTCTTCGCGCTTACGACGCGGCGCCAGGCGAATGGTTTGCCTGAGCCCTTCCGGCATCTCGACCAGGGTAAGTGCGTACTGGTAGGCGTCGAGAGGACTCTTGCCATTGATCATTTGAGCAATCATGGAATTGATGAATGCGCTGCTGGCAATACATTCTTCATGAGCATGGGTCACCTGGCTTTGCATACGCGACCAGGCGTTTAATGCACCTTCGTCATGCCAGCACATCAGCGCCACCGGCCAGGAGCGCATGACCGAACCATTACCGGCGCTGTCAGGATACCTCTTCTGCACCGTAACCGCTGCGGTTTGCCAGGTTTCTCCGAGCTCGATGCTTTCCAATACGTTGGTTGTGTGAATGCCGACATCCGGCGGCTGTCGCTTGTACCAATCCAGGAACCGGGCGGTGACATCTTGTGGGTCGAGCATGCGCTGCGCCAGCAAAGATTCGGCCAACGCTAGAGCCATTTCTGTATCGTCGGTGAAGGTGCCGGCAGGCAAGCGACCGGCATGCATGTCACGGATTAATTTCGCAGGGGGTGAGGCCAGGCCAAATTCGAGCGGCATCCCAAGGGCATCGCCTACGGCAGCACCAACGGCAACGCCGCGTAAACGATGGGTGGTTTGCAGGTTCATGGATGCATTTCCTCCTGGAGTCAATCGCAATTTTACCCTACTTTGAGCACCTTCTGGTAAAAAGCCGCAATTTTAGGACGGACGTGCGAGACTTCGGCACGATTACGGATCATATTCAGGTTTAACTGGTTGGCGCTTTCCCGCATACCGGGGTCGTTCAACGCCTGGAGAACGGCTGCTGCCAGTTCTCGGGGCGAACCCGGATCCACCAGCAGTCCGTTGACACCCGGGTCGATCCATTCACGCAGGCTTTCGATATTCCCGGCAACTGGGAAGCTGCCGCAGCTCATGGCTTCCAGCAGGGTGTTGGGGGTGCCGTCATGGTCGGTGACAGAAATGGATACCGGGCAGCGGGTAAATAGTTCCCAGAGCTGACCCTGACCAAGAGCGGGCAGTAAGATCACACGCTCATCGGCATGGATAGCGGCGGCCCAACGCTCCGCCGCTGCTTCCCCTGCCATCGACGGGCAGAGGAATGCGGTTTTAGGCGCCTGCTCCAATACCAGCGGGATCGCCTGGAAAAAGGTGTCGGTGCAGGTGTAAGCCCGTACCCCACGCGGGTTGATGACCAGGGCATGGTCCTTCGGGATGCGGGTTTCCCATTCAGGAGGCAGTGCGGCGCGCATCCGCTGGACGCGTTCCAGATCCATGCCGCCATTGCTGGGTACTACCAGGCCAGGACGATCTGCCGGGTAGCCCCACTCATAGGCCAGGCGCAAATCGCGCTGGGCGTCGGTATGCAGGCCGTTGGCGCGCTGCAGGGTCTGGCGGGTGAGCTTACCCATTGCAGCCGTCTTCGGGGCGTGCAGCGTCAGGTCATTGCCCCAGATAGAGATCGCCAACGGTATGCCCACCGGGGTATGGCTGGCGAGCATTCCCTCAAAGGGGATGCGCAGCGCGTGCACCAGATCGGGTTTGACCTGCGCCACAATTTCCCGGAAACGCGGGGCATAATAGCGCACGCTGAACGGTGCAAGTTGGTAACGGGCTGTCAAGAAGGCGTTGCGAAACGTTTTAACCAACCCGCGGCGCAAGCCAGACCGGCGGTTGCCAACCTGCCCCGCTTTGCCCCCCGCAGTCAAACGGCTGAAGGCAATCGGCACAATATGCAGCGCCTGAATGCCCTCTGGCGGTTCGCAGGGATGCGAGGAGATCAACGTCACCTGATACTGAAGCGCCAATAAGCTATCGAGCCAGCGGTGGGTGATGGGGCTGCGCCCGTCTGCAACGAGTAAAATGTGCATCCTGTCAACATCCTTAATTATTGGAAGAAATAATTACCCGGAAGGCTCAGAGTAGGATTTTAATGCGGCGGCAATTGCCTGGGAAAACGCCTGGATCATGCCTTCCAGGTTGATGACATCCACGATCTGGAAGGAGGCGGCGCCCATCTCACGCAGACGACCAGGATTGCTCAGCGCTTTGTAAAGCGCGCCGGTCAAGGCCTGCAGGTCGCTGCCGGGCAGCAACCAGCCATTTTCCGGACGCACCAGATCGGTCTGGGTGCCGTCAGCTTCGGCTACAATGACCGGCAGCGCAAAGGACATGGCTTGCTGCACTGCCAGCCCGCCGGTACCCGGCAGGACGAATAGATCGGCGCTGCGGAACAAATCATCCAACTCATTGCCGTAACGTGCGCCCCAAAACCGCGCCGAGGGGTAAGCCGAATCGGCCAGGGTTTCCAGCTCCTGGCGCGCCGGGCCGTCACCAACAATCCAAACTTGCGGCTGAAGCGAAAAGGGCAACGCTGCGCAGGCGCGCAGCAGCAAATCGACTCGCTTGCGCGGTTGCAACCGGCCGACGTATAAAACGGTAGCCTGACGCGGATCGGTCAAAGGTTTACGCACCGGCGGCGGTTGGGTCGGTTTAGGCGTGACGGCGTTGGGCGCAACAAAAATACGCTCGGGCTTGCAGCCGATGCGTGCATACTCCTCCGCGCCGCGCCAGGAATAGGCAATCAGCGCGTCGAAGCGAGACAAGAAGCGCTGCCACGACCGTGCGCGCAAACTGCCGGCGTTAGGCGCGCCTAATCCCCAGCCAATGACCGGCCGCCGGCGCGCGTGCATCCATTTGACGGCCTGGGGAGTGGAAAGGTAGCGCGGGTTGGCTTCCATGACCAGTACCTCGGGCTGCCAGCTTTCCAGCCAGTCCAGAATGCCGCGCTGCCAGAGGAAATAAGCAGCACCGCCCAAAATGTGAAGGTTATGCGCCCGCACCAGCTCGCCATGCTGCAGGCTGGTTTGCGAGTCGACCGCTTCGCTGGCGCGCGGCAGCCCGGCAAACAGATGTAAACCTTGCGGGCAAGCCTCGCCTAACGCCTCGAAAAACGGAGCGCGGTAAACCGGGAAGATACGCTGTTGTATGCCCAAACGCACAGGAATCGCGTTCATAGCACCTGCACGTGGACGGTTGACCCGCCAACCCCTTTTTCAACCTCGATGCGCGCCGGAAAAGCGTCTTTGAGTTCTTCGAGGTGGGTAATGACCAGAATCTTCTCGAAATCACCGCGCACCTGGTTGATGGCTTCGATCAGGCGCTGGCGGCCGTCTGCGTCCTGGCTGCCAAAACCTTCGTCAATGACCAGGGTTTGCAGGCGTGCTCCGGCACGGTGGGCCAACACCCGCGAAAGCGCCAGGCGGATGGCAAAGTTGACTCTGAATGCCTCGCCGCCGGAATACATTTCATATTCACGGTAGGCGCCGCTGGCATCGCTGATCTTGATGTCCAGCGTCTCTTTTTTATCCGAGCGTTTGTTGTCCTTGTAATCGGCCTGAGTCTCGAACTTGAGCGCCATGGCGCCGTTGCTCAAGCGTTCCAGCAAATCGTTGGCCTGGGTTTCGATTTCCGGCAGGGCTTGTTCGATCAATAAGGCCGGGATGCCGTCTTTGCTAAAAGCTCGTTCCAACTGCTTCAGCAGGCTGATCTGGCGTTGGATCTCGTCGCGCCTGGCAAGCAGTGATTTTTGTTGTTTGCGATGGTAGTCCAGATTCTTGATCCGGCCTTGCGCTCCTCCAACCTCGATGTTTTTACGGTTGACCTGTTCTTTGAGCGCGACCACCTCACTTTCCAGGCCTTTCCGGTCAGGCAGGCGGGATTTAAGCTGCTGAACTTCTTGCTCCGACTGCTGTTTTTCAACTGTCAATTGCTCCAGGGAATGCTGTTCGCTGGCAATGGATGCCGCGAGAGTGGAAATCTCGCGTTCCAGCGGCATGAGGGTGGCGCGGGCATGATCCACCGTGCGTTTCTGATCTTCACTGGTGCGGCGGCGCTGTTCAGATTGGCGCACGGCCTCGTGGACGGCTGCATCATAGCCGATCTGACCGGCTTCGGCATCTAGCGCCAGAATTGCGGCCCGAGCAGCGGGTTCATAGTCCTCGTTTTCCAGTGATGTCTCCACAGCAGTCAATTGGGGCAGGAATTCGGCCTGGAATTTTTGACTCACCTCGCGAATTTGAGCCAGGCGGGCTTCCTCGCGGGAAAGGTTCTGGTGATTCTGCTGGATGCGGGCATCCAGGCTAGTCAGGTTGTTCAGTTGATCGACAATCGCCTTCATGCGGCCTTTATTGGCCTGTAATTGCCCGGCAAGCTCCCGCTGGCGGGTTTCCTTACCACTTTTCTCAGCTTGCAGGTCGCTCACCATCTGCTGGCGCTCCGCAGCCGAAAGGGGTTTCTTGCACACCGGGCACAATTCCTCTTCCGCTTCACCCAGGCGAGCGATGCGTTCTGTCAATGAGCCTAATTCACGCACTACTGCCTGGAGATTGAGATCCACTTCAGAGTTGGCCAGGCGCAGCGCTTCACGCTGCTCGTTCAACTCACCCATGTGCTGCTTCTGCCCGGCAAGGAGTTCGGCCTCGACACGCAGCCGTTCCAACGACTGTTCGATTTCCGATGTTTCCGCTGCTTTGGCATCCACCTCGGCCTGGCGTTGACGCAGCGCATTCAACAGGGTGGTAAGCTCGGCCTGCTTTTTTTCGAGTACAGCCTGTTGCGTAGATCGTTTCTCGGTCACTGCGCGTTGCCGGGCAGCCAGCGCTTCCCAATGCTCGAGCTGTTGGCGGTCCTTAAGCCAGGCCTGGTACTCCTGCTCGATTTCAGGTGCGGCGGCCAGCGCCTGCTGATATTTTTCTTTTTCCTGGATGCGCTGCTCGAGTTGCTGTTGCACACCGGCCAATCGCTGCTGATCGCTATGCCACCGGACGGTTTTTTCCTCCAGCGACTTTTGCAAGCTTTTTAGCATGTTTTCCTGCTGAACAGCAGCTTCCAGCGCGGCTGATTTCGTATCGAGCAACTCGGTAAGATGTCCCAATTCAGTTTCGAGCTGTTTGAGTTGATTTTGATATTCCGGTTCGCGCGCCAGTTCCTCATCGATTCCCTGTAACTGCCCGGCGATCCCATTTTTGTCAGATTCCTGCGCGCGAATATTTTTGGCCGCCTGCGCCCGGTAGGTTTCCCAGATCTCGAGTCCGAGGACATTGGATAGGATGTGTTTGCGTTCACCGGGACGCTGCTGTGCAAATTGATCGGCTTTACCCTGCAGGAAGAACGAGGCGTTGATGAACGTGTCATAATCCAGGCGTAGCACCTGTTGGATACGGTCTTCAGTGGCGCGCAGCGAACTCTCGGTCAGTGTGCGCCAGCGGCCGGCATCATCCTGGATCATAAATTCCAACACAGTGGTCTTGTTGCGCGGTTTGCTGCGCTGCACCCGGTAAAGGCTGTTCTCATAGGTGAAATCCAGGATGACTTCAGCGGCGTCGGCGTGGCTGTTGATAATCTCCTCATCCTTGCCGCGCGCTTTGCCAAATAATGCCCAGGTGATGCTGTCCAGAATGGAAGATTTACCGGCCCCATTTTGACCTGAAATGCAGGCCAGGTTGATCCCTTCGAAGGGTATCTCAACCGGATCCCGGTAAGACAAAAAGCCGCTGAGTTTCAGGCGGACTGGGTTCATATGGCAGCGCTTTCATCCTCCAATGGTTTTTTCGTGACCAGCACCTTATCCACCCGCCGGCCATCCATATCCAGAATCTCGAAGCGGTACGCTTTCCACTCGAAAGAATGTCCGGCGGTTGGAATGGAGCCGATTTGACTCATGACAAAGCCGCCCAGGGTTTGATAACCAATCCTATCTTCGTCGGGCAGTTCATCCACGTCCAGAATATCTTTCAAATCGACGATATCCAACAGACCGTCGAGCAGCCAGGAGCCGTCTTCACGCTGCACGGCCTCCGGTTCGGTATCGTCGCCGGGGCCGGGAATGTCACCAACGATAGCCTTGAGCACGTCGTAGAGCGTGACCATGCCAAGCAGCCCACCGTATTCATCGATGACCAGCGCTTCATGAACGCCGGCTTCTTTGATCAACTCCAATACCTTCAACGCGGACATGCTGTCCGGGACAAATAGCGGCGGCACCAGCAAATCACGGATTTCAAAAGGGTCGCCCGCGACCAGCTTTTCCAGGAAATCTTTGGCGCGCAAGATACCCTGCACATTATCCAGGTTATCCACACCCACCGGGAAGCGGCTGTGTTTGCTGCTGAGGAGATCGGCCAGGATCTCTTCACGCGATTCGGTGAGATCGAGCCATTCGATCTCGGTGCGGGGCGTCATGATGGCATCGATGTAGCGGGCATTCAGTTGGAAAATACCTTCAACCATGTCCTGTTCAGCAGCCTGGAATACACCGACCTGCGTGCCCTGCTCCATTAAAACCCGGATTTCTTCTTCTGTGACAGGCGGTTCAGCCGGTGGGGTGATGCCGAGCAGGCGCAGGCCGAAATCGGTCGAGGCGCTGAGCAGGCTGACTACTGGCGCGGCGATGCGCGAAAGGAAGCGCATGGGTTTGGCCATCGCCATGGCGGCTTTTTCCGGGTTATTCAAGGCCAGCCGCTTGGGAATCAACTCGCCGATCACCAGGGTGAAATAGGTGGTGAGCAGTACCACAATGACAAAAGCGACGCCGGTTGCATACGGCTTTAGCCAGTCAATTCGGGCCAGCAAGACTCCCAGTCGTTCTGCCAGGGTCGCGCCGCCAAATGCGCCAGCTAAAATCCCGACCAAGGTGATGCCAATTTGAACCGTGGAGAGAAAGCGATTGGGCGATTCAGCCAGCTCCAATGCCACCCGGGCAGATGTGTCGCCTTCATCTGACTTCTGTTGCAGGCGGATCTTACGAGCGGAAAGGACAGCCAGTTCCGACATGGCAAAAACGCCGTTGATGATCAAGAGCAAAAAAATGATCGTGATTTCGACCAGCGAATTGTTCATAAGACCGGCGTTGGCTAACCTGTTTCTTCTTCGTTATTTTCTGCGGCTTGCATAATCTGGCGGGCCAGCGTGTTCAATTCCGCGACCTCGCGATTTTCCTGATCGTAAGTCTTCCAGTACAGCCCCAGCAACTCCAGCGGCGGCAGTGTGCTGACGGCCTGGTCAGGCGTCAGGCGCAGCCGGGATTCAGATCTGGGACGGCGCACCAGGTGAAAATCGAAGGCTTCTTCAGCATATTTACGCAGAGCCGCCTCGTCGATCAGCGTTTCCCAGTCACGCGGATACTCGATAGACAACCGGACGATAGCGTCCTTCAACTGCTCTTGAGGGGCCAAGGCAGCCAGCATAGCTTTTAATAAATCCTCGGCTGCGGGCAGCCCTTTGCCAGACCTTTTGGCCAGGTCTACCCGGCGGTCGATGAAGCGCCGGCCATTAAGCTTGCGCCATTCCACCTCAGTGTGCCCGCGCTCCACTCTGGCAATCACGTAATATTTATCGTCTGCGGCTTCGCCAAAATCTACCCGCTCGATCGAGCCGGGGTAGATCACCGGCGGATGCTGGTTTTCGTTCAGGTTTTGGGATTTATGGATATGCCCGAGTGCGACGTAATCCAGGCGCGGATCGCGCACCAGTGAACCGGGCAGAACCAGGTCGTTGCCCAGCATGACGCTGCGCTCGCTGCCGAACACAGCACCCTGCACGGACCCATGCGAGGTCAGAATCACAGGCAGGAGCGGGTCAATTTGCTTGAACCACTCCGCGATCAAATGTGAGAGCGCGCTTTCGATTTGTTCGTAAACAGCCCCTATCTGTACACCGCTTAATTCTCTGGCGGCCATCAAGTTGGAGCGTGAAATCCACGGCAGCGCCATAACCTGCACCTGCAGCCCGTCCAGGTCTTTCGGGGTGAGCAGCGCCGGCTGACCAAGAACGTGCACGCCCGAAACATCCAGCGTATCGTATTCCTGCATGGCGTGGGCGCGGCCGGTTGCCGGTGAAAGGTCGTGATTGCCAACCAGCAGCAATGTGGGAATCGCAGCCCGCGAAAGCCGCATGATGCGTTTGCCCCATTCGCGTTGGTAGGTGGGGGACGGGGAGCGGTCTTTGTAGGCGTCGCCGGCAAAGATTACCAGATCAACTTTTTCTTGAATGGCAGCATCCACGATGGTATCGAGCGCCTTGAGAAAATCCAACACACGATACGGCAGACCGCTCACCGGGTCGTGGCGGCCATAATTGGCAATATCGATATGGGCGTCGGCGAAGTGAAGGACTTTGATCATGACTTTATTCAGGGTTGAATGCCCAATTGCTGCGCCAGCTCTAACCCCGGCAGGAATCCGGGGTGATATTCCAGACTCTTGCGGACGTCTTCCGCTGCACCGGCAGTGTCGCCCAACAATGACCGGGCGCGAGCGCGCCAGATGAAGCTCTCTTCCAGGTAAGGTTCGGCTGCTGATTGGATGGTGTTGTCAGCCAGGTTGATGACGTCCTGGTAACGGCCGGTGAAATAATAGGCAAAATACGGCCCGGTCTGGTACCACATCATACGCCAGGGGCGATCGTTCTCCGGCAGGGCTGCCATCAGGCGGAACGCCTGGTCGAAGGCGCTGGAGGCCCCGCCGTAATCCTGCAGGCTCACCAGGCTGGAACCGCGGTTGAACCAGGCGAAAAATTGCTGCACCCCGGTCAAGCGGATGGCCTCATCCGCGGCGGTCTGGGCGGCAATCTGGTAACTGGTGGTTTCATCGGCGGATGCGCCAAGAATACGCATCAAATTTTGTTCAAGATCCTGCGGATAAATCACCAGATAAGTGTAATTGAAACTACGCCACTGGGTGTATAAATCGTGATAGCTGATGAGGTAATCGGCGCTGTAATAGGAATCCTGGGTAATGAACTCTTTTTTGGCATCATCGTAACCGGTGACCACGGCATAATGTCCCACCCAGCCTAACTTGCCGTTGAAATCTTTGAGGATGATGCCTTTTTCGACCAATACAACAAATTCTTCAGCAACCAGTTTTTTGAGCAGGTCAAGGGTGCCGCCAACCCGTACGACGGCTTTGAATTGCGTATTACTGAGGACATAATCGGCCAGCTCATAAGGCATGACGTTTTTATCTTGTTCAAACGGTTTTACCACCTGCCCAACATCTGTGCGTTCGCCCTGCCAGCCCCAGTATGTCAGTGCCATCGCCAGGGTGGCCGGCGCGCAGTAGTTCCACAGCCCGTGCTGATCGATGTAGCGGACGCCACTCAGGCTGACTGTCGCCGGGATAGGGGTGGCAGTTGGCGTGAGCGTTGGCGTAGGTCCGACCAGAGTGTTGGTCGGCAGCGGAGCAGGGGTGGCGGTGAGGGTCACCTGGGCTTGCATGGTTTCCTGCACCATGGTTGCCAGTTGAGCCTCCGGCACAAAAACAGCTTCCTGCGGCGGCGAAATGGCGTATTGGATATTGACCCGCAGCTTATTCAACTGGAAAAGCGCAGGCTCACGCAGGGAAGGAATGAGCAATATTGCCCCGACCGCCAGCAATCCCACTGTCAGCAGTCCGAGCAGGAAGATAACAGCTTTTCGCATGAATGAATTATAACATTTGCCATAATCGCGGGCATTTTGTAGAACAATACGCCGGTTGTCCTTGCGAGACCCCGGAGAGGTCGAAGCAATCTAGGCTGGCATTTGGGCAGCCTGTCTATGGCGCAGTTGCCTTGCAGGTGTATTCAGACCGCCAGGCTCGCCTGGTTCGCTCATGGAGACATTGAAACAACAGGCAAGCAGACAGCTTATTCTCCACGGCGTTGAAAATTGGATATAATTCTCTCTATGGTATAATTTCGCGCCGTTGTATAGACCTGCACGCTTGCGGGCAGCTTTACGATCGCACTAAATTATTTTTTATTTAACGATATTTAGTTTAGATTGGATGATCAATGAAGCCATTGATTAAGAAAGAACTCCCTAACAATTTCAGCCTGCCGCGCCGCATCAGCCGCCTGTCGAACCTGGCTTACAATCTGTGGTGGGCCTGGAATCCGGATGCCTTGAACGTTTTCCGCACCATCAACAAACGGGTTTGGGATGATGTAGGCCACAACCCGGTTGCATTCCTGCGCAAAGTGGAACGCAGCCAGCTAAACGCGGTCGCGAACAATTCTTTCTACCTGGAGTTATACGACCGGGTCATCCAACAGTTTGACGCTTATATGGCGGATGAATCCACCTGGTTTGCGCGGGAGCATCCCGGCCTGAGCGAATCGGCTATTGCATATTTTTCGTTTGAATTCGGACTGCATGAATCCCTGCCGGTTTATGCCGGCGGCCTTGGCATTCTGGCCGGCGATCATTTGAAAGAGGCCAGCGATTTGGGCCTGCCCCTGTCTGGCGTCGGTTTTATCTATAACCAGGGCTACTTCACCCAGCGCATTACCGAGGATGGCTGGCAGGAGACCGGCACCCATTACCTGGCGTTCGAGGATGCCCCCATCGTTCCGCTGTACGGCGAAGACGACCAGCCGATTACCATTTCCATCGACCTGCCAGGTCGCAGCGTTATCGCGCGCGTCTGGGCTGTGCAGGTGGGACGAATCTCCCTATATCTGCTGGACACCAACTTGCCAGCCAACTCAGATGCGGATAAACAACTGACAGCCCGACTGTACAGCAATGACCTGGAAGTACGCATTTCGCAGGAAATCATGCTGGGCATGGGCGGGGTGCGCGCGCTGCGCCGGCTGGGCATCGAACCAACTGTCTGGCACATGAACGAAGGTCATTCGGCTTTCCTGGCGCTGGAGCGCACGCTGGAATTGGTGCATGCCGGCTCCACTTACGCGGAAGCGGCTGCGGTGGTAAAACGCTCCAATGTCTTCACCACCCACACTCCTGTTCCAGCGGGTAACGATCAGTTCCCGTTATGGTTGATCGATAAGTACTTCCCCAATGTTTGGGCTGATTTAAACATGACCCGCGATCAGTTTGTTGATCTGGGACGGCAAGCGACACCCTGGGGCGAAAGCTTCTGTATGCCTGTGTTAGCGCTGCACCTTTCGGAGCATGCCAACGGCGTCTCGGAACTGCATGGTCAGGTTTCGCGGCGGATGTGGAACTTCATGTGGCCTAATAAACGTCCGGATGATGTGCCGATCACGCACATCACCAACGGCGTCCACACTTTTTCCTGGCTGGCGCGCCGCATGAGCGTACTGTTTGACGAATACCTTGGGGCCGATTGGAAAGCGCGCCTGGATGATCCAGCCCTTTGGTCGCTGGTAAATAACATCCCCGATCGCGAATTATGGGCGGTTCGCCGGCACCTTAAGCGCAAATTATTCCTGTACGTCGATAACCGGGCGCGTGCTGCCTGGCAAAGCGGCGCTATTCACCCGATCCAGGCGCTGGCAGACGGAGTTTTTCTGGAACCTTACTCGTTGACCATCGGGTTCGCCCGACGCTTTGCGACCTATAAGCGCGCTAACCTGATCCTGCGCGATTATGAACGGCTAATCCGCCTGGTCACCGACCCGGATATGCCGGTGCAAATTATTTTTGCCGGCAAGGCGCACCCAGCGGATGAGCCCGGCAAGCTGCTTATCCAACAGGTCTACCGGGCGGTAAAGGATTCCCGCTCCGGTGGCCGGCTGGTTTTCCTTGAAGACTATGACATGAATATGGCGCGCTTCCTGGTGCAGGGGGTCGACATCTGGATGAACAACCCGCGGCGACCCAATGAAGCCTCGGGAACCTCCGGGATGAAAGCCGCGCTGAACGGCGTGCTCAACCTGTCTGTGATGGACGGCTGGTGGCGGGAAGGCTTCAATGGTAAAAATGGCTGGGCAATTGGCGAGGATGCTGATGCAGTGGACCCCAATCAGCAGGACGAAGCCGATTCACACAGCCTTTATGATCACCTGGAAAATGAAATTATTCCGCTGTATTACAAAGAGCGGACATCGGATGATATTCCTGCCAAATATCTGGCATTGGTCAAAGAAAACATTCGCACACTGGTGCCGCAATTCAGCACCCGCCGGATGGTCAAGGAATACATGCAGGAAATGTATTTGCCCTGCATGGCAGGCGAGAAAAAGCCAGTGGGGAAGGGTTAAATGGAAAGCTGGTTAGCACTCCCACCGCTTTTGATCGCGCTAATTATTTTCTTCTTACGCGTCGTCGATATGTCCCTGGACACCATCCGGGTGTTGTTTGTGGTACGCGGGCGCAAGCTGCTGGCCTGGATTCTTGGATTTTTCCAGTCAGCGGTGTTCATCGTTGCAATCAGCAGCGTGCTGACCAATCAACAAAGTTTCTTAACCATTCTTGCCTATGCTGCCGGTTTTGCGACCGGTAATGTGGTTGGCATGCTCATCGAAGAACGCCTGGCGGTCGGACATATTCATTTGAGCATTGTCAGCCCTTCGCGCGGGGTTGGAATCGCCGAAATGCTGCGCGAGCAGGGCTACGCGGTAACCGAATTATCAGCTCGCGGGCTGCAGGGTATGGTCACTCTGCTGCATGTGGATGTAATGCGCAAGCAGCTCGAGGCAGTCGAGAAGCTGGTTCGGGAAGCGGACTCCGAGGCATTTGTTACTGCCGAGGACATGCGCCCGATCCGGCGCGGATTCTGGCGGGCGTAGCAGCGTTAGCTGGCACGCTGCACATCGACACATCCCAGGATTTGGCCAGGAGGCCCTTCCACAGGATGCTTCGCGATCGCTGCGCTCCCCTACAGGGTTCGGACGGCGGTTAATCCTGCTTACTGGTCTTGAGCCGCGCCGAGGCGGACCCGTCAACCGGCAGAGGATCGGAAGATCCGTTCACAGCGCTGCCAGACAGCGCTGTCGAGGTCTCGAACGAGATGTCGTCCAGGAAAACATTGCTAAAATTTAAAAAATCTGTTTCAATATAAAACTCAATTGTCTGTGCTGTCCCCGCATAGGCTGTCAGATCCAATGTCCGATGCACCCAGGCGTTCGTCTCGGTTGAATCACAGAGAGTTTCTGTTAATACAGCAGTAACCCCAATAAAAATCTTGAAATAATCGTAATTACATATGTCTGTGGAGCCGCTGGCGAACCAGTAATGAAGGATGCTTCTGCCAACGGGTATGGAGATGCTCTGCGAAATCCAGGCAGATTCATTATTATCTCCGCCCAACCATGATGCCCAGGAACCCGTGTGGGGCGTTACTGGTAGCCCTTCGGCAGCGTTCAAAATTAAATCATAACCAAACGACGAAGATTCAAACCATGTTACATCGCCTGCTTCGAAACCGCCATTTTGAATGGGATCCGGCGGTACACTGTCATTATTCTTCATAATTAATGGCAAATAAGTCTTGAGCCAATCGATACATGTTCCGGCTCCGGCCTGGAAGACATTCAAATAGCCATAGCCATAGGTGTAATTGCCGCCGGTGGCAGGTGCACCGCACGACCCGGCTGGAGGTATTCCGGCGCTGTTCTGAAGTAATTGAAATGTCTGGTCGATCTGGCCGACCAGCCCCGGATTGCACGACCATAGCAGCGCCACTGCCCCGGAGACATGCGGGGCAGCCATAGACGTGCCTTGCAAGGATACCACCCCCCCATTCTTATATGCGGAAATGATATCGACCCCAGGAGCTGAAAGGTTGGGCTTGGTATAAGGCATCACGCCAAAAGTAATCGGGCCTCTGCTGGAAAACGAAGCGATATTACGGCTGCTATCATGGGCTGCAACGGCAAACCCTTCCGGATAATCCGCCGGGGAACCCAAAGTAGTACAAGCACTACCTTTATTTCCTGCTGAAAAAACCGGAAACATCCCGGCGGCCCGCCAGGCTTGCACGTACGGCCGGAACCAGGAATCAGAGGCGGTCGTTTCACCACCCCATGAGTTATTGATAATATGCGGGCGGTTGGCAGCACTCCCCCCAGGTTCTAACAGCCATTGTGCGCACTCAATAATGTCGAGGTCATCGCCGCTACCAGCGCCCGTAAAAGCTCTGCAGGCAATCCATTTGGCACCGGGTGCCATTCCCACGCTGGGTCCGGAGACGAGTTGGTCCGTTCCAACCATCGTACCCATTGTGTGAGTCCCGTGACCATTATCATCGCATGGCACCCCAATGGGGCAAGAATCAATATCCGGAACTGTGTTTAACCAACATTTAGGATCTTCAGCGTTCCCACTGGCACACTGATAGGCTCCTGCCAGCACCGGGTGATCGTACTGCACGCCCGAATCGATATTGGCGACGATAATTCCCTCTCCCTGGCGACCATAAGTCGACCAGAAAGCTGGCGCGCCGGTGTCCGTCAAGCTCCAAGTGGGATAGCCAGCCAATATCGCCTGCGGCAGTTTGATCTCCACCGCCCGCCGCAGCAGCTCTTCGACCGGCTCGAGCCGCACCACCACCGGCGCGCGCACCCGCGCCACCCCCGGCAGGTTCTGAACGGCATCCAGGGCGCGCTGGTTTCCGCCCCGCACCACAATCACATTGCTGACAAAATAAGACGTAAAACGCGCTCCCTGGCGGTTTAGCTGGCCGATGGCATCCTTCTGGCTGCGTTCGGCGGTGGCTTTCAGGGTATCCACCACGTACTGGCCGCGTTCATTCCAATCGCTGATCGCGTAGGCGGCGCTTAAATCAGCCTGCTCGGCCATTTCGATCACAAAATCGGCGCTGCCGGAGGCGGCAAGCGTTTCCAGCACCTGAGAGTCGACCCGCCCCCCTTGCGGAGGGGTAACCCCCTGGGCTGCCGCCGGTCGCGTTAACGCCAGGCCACCGCCGACCGTTATTAACAATATTGCCGCACTTGCAGTGAAGATAAGATACTTTAGTCTGCCCATGCCAGGATGCGCTTTCAAGTGAGGGTTAATTCGGATCAGGGGTTAAGCCCAACTGGTTGGCCTGGTCGAAGGTCAATCCATCCGGAGACTCAACCGCGCCGGTCATGTCTGCCAGCCCTTGCTCCCAAAATTCATCGGCCTTTTGCGGGTCCAGCGTCTGCTCTGACTTTTCCAAAATCTCGCCCAGGCCTTCGAGCGCGGCTTCGGAATAATCGGTAAACGGCCCAACCGGTTTATCGGCCGGCGACAGGCCTGGCGCGAGCGCGGCTTCCGGCGGCGGGGCTTCCACGGGTTCTGCGGTGGGCCCTGGTTTCTTCTCAGCCGCTGGTTTAGCCCCCTTATGCTGCAGCTTGCCTGGGATGTCTCCGGCTGCGGCTGATTTCACAACCGCAGACGTTTTGACCGGGTTTTGCGCTTCAGGCGGTGGGTTATTCTCTGCCGGCGGAGCCGAGATTGCAGTCACGGCGTGGAAATTAACGCCCATCCCGTCGAGAATACGCACCAGTTGCGCCTGGGCAATGAGGGCTTCTTCCAATGCCAGAGCGGAGCGCAGCCCACCGGCATCCGGGCCAAGCACAATCACGAAGGCATAATCGCCCACCGGAGCCAAAATTAGCTGCAATTCATTGCCGCGCAGCACCAGCGCGCCCCGGGGGATGCCGCTGTTCACCAGGCGGGACGCTTTTTGCGCCGCGTTCAGGGCAGCCAGGACTGCGGGCGCCCACTGTTTTTCGAATTCGAAGTCCGTTCGGTCGCCGGTCTGGGCGACTATTCTTCCGCGCTCATCGGCCAGCAGCACCAGCGCCGCTCCCAGGCTCTTCCGCACATGCTGCAGTACCCCGGAAAGGTCGATTGCCGGTGCAGGCGGTTCTGCAGCGGCAGGTACAGCCTGCGACTGCGTGCTTTCCGGCTGGTTCAGGCCAAGCAGGTCACTGGCGGCGGCCATGAACTCCGACATCAGAAACGGTTTGCGTAAAAATCGGTCTGCGCCGGCAGCGCCAGCCCTGGCATCCAAATCTTTGGCGGTCAGACCGGTGATCAGCAGAATCTTGATCTCGCTGCTGCGTTCACGCAGCCGCCTGGCCAGGTCCAAGCCGGTTATACCGGGAAGCCGGATGTCCGCTATCAACAAATCAAGCGGCAGGTGGGCGGTTTCCATCAATGCTTCTTCCGCCGAAGGAAACAATTTGACTTCCAGCCCGGCACCCAGGGTTTCGACCGCAGCGCGCAGCATCCGGCCTAATTCGAGCGCATCATCGACTATCAGAACCCGTTTCACGGATATTTTTCCTCGAAATATGGGGCTTATTGAGATTATTTGATTATAGCAGGGGATTAAATGAAAGGAAGATATAACAGCCATTAACTCATTTCTACGGGACGGGATGGAACCCGTCCCCTACAGGTAGGGGCTGGCTTGCCAGAAAACAATTGTTTCGCTGATGGTACCATTGCCAGGGCAGCAAATTTGGTTTTTCCCCTCACCCCCTACCCCCGCTCCCCGAAAAGTAGGTCCACCTGGAAAGATCATAACACACCGGGGAGCGGGGGTTTAATGATTTTCGAGTGTTTTGCGCCGACTCGGCGCAAAACACTCGATTAATGAATTGAGGCGGTTTGAAATTGACGAAATACAAGGGGCGGGTTTCCATGCCCACCCGTTTTTGGGTCAACTTCGGAGAGCGGTTCTACGAACCCACATCCCCAAAAACTTGATCAAACGCTTACGGGCAGTCGGTGCCGGCAGCCAGGTCTTCCAGGTTCCAGAATTCACTGCGGGCGCTGCTGTCCACCTGCAGGTTGCAAATCTCAGGGCGGGCGGCGGTCAGGTGGATGGTGTAATACAGCGGCAGGGCCGGTAATTGCTGCACAAATTGCTCCTGCACCGCCCGATTGGCAGCATATACCGATGCAGCATCGGACGGGTCTGCCGTCAAGGCTGCCTGACAGGCCGCGTCATAGATCGGGTCGCTCCAGCCGGTGATATTGACGCCCAGCCAGCCGTTATCGTTGACTGGAATCTGCTCGCCCGTGTACAGGAAGCAGGGCGAACCACGGCCGGACTGCCAGGCAAACTGCGCCAGGTCAAAGTTGCGGCCGAACAAAATACCCTGCGGGCCGGGCGCGTACAACGTCCCGGCATCCAGCGGCTGTACGGTTACATTAATACCGCAATCGCCAAGCATCTGAGCAATGCGATTGGCAGTCGAAACGCGCAATTTTTCAGGCGTGGTGCTGTAAATAACGGAAAACTCAGTGCCATCCAGCACATTGGCAACGCCTGCGGCCTGCCGCGGCGTGGCGGGGTCGCCGTCATGATCCAGCCAGCCAGTCTCATCCAGCAATTGCGCGGCGTGGGCAGGGTCGTAAGTAATCTGCGGGAGATCGGCGGCATATAACGGGTGGTCCGGCGGGAAGAAGCCCACGGGCACCTGGGACTGGTTGTAGAGCAGCTCGCTGACGAGCGCCTGCCGGTCGATACATGCGGAAACAGCCTGCCGAACGCGCAGATCGCTGAAAAAGTCCTGGCGGGCTGCCTGAAAGGGATTCAATCCGGCGTCATACGAAGCCGGACGAATGCCAAAGTCAAGGTGCTCCCAATCCGGGCCGAGGCTGATAAACGTCTGGATGCGTCCGTTGAGGGTGGTATTGCGCACGGATTGTAACTGCTCTTCCAGCAGGGTGGCCTCGTCCACAATGTCGCACCCCCCTTCCACCAGCGCAGCCAGGTTGTTATCGGCGTGGTCGCCGATGAAGCGGTAGGTCAAACGGTCAAAGCGGGGCAGGCCTTCGCCGGCGCGGAAGTAATTGGGGTTGCGCGCCAGTTCGATCGATTCGCCGCTCGTCCAGGACTCGATGATGTATGGACCCCAGCCCAACGGCGCGCGGTTCGAGCGCTCATCGGTCAGCAGGTCGGCTGCCGACAAGGCGCCGTAGGCATGCTGCGGCAGCGGAATGAAAAAGTAAGCCGATGGTTCAGAAGTATGGTAGCCCGGCACGCCGGTCCAGACGACCGTGGTTTCGTCGAGGGCTGCGTAGCTTTCGGTGCGGTCGAGCGCCAGCGGATTGACCGGGGTAGCCGGGTCAGAGGCGACCTGGAACGAGTAAACCGAGTCGGCCGCCGTCAGCGGGGCGCCATCCGACCATTTGAGCCCGTCCAGCAGGCGGAAAGTCAACTGCTGCTGGTCCATCTCCAGAGCGGTTGCGCCGTCCCAGGTGACTGCGCAGGTTTCGTCCGCGCAGCCGGCGGGCAGAACGGTCAGCCCGGTATCCAGCGGCGCGATATTCCCATCAGCCGCCAGCACCATCTGACCGCGCTGGACGGGGACCGCGGTGATCTGTTCATCACCGTTCTCTGCAGAGGGGATTTGAGCCAGTATCACAGGCAGGTCGGTATAACCGCGCTGATCGATGGGGCCGTCATAGACGGCTTCCAGCACGCTCCACTGCGCCCGCGATGACCCGCCGTACAGGTACAGCCCGAGCGGTTCTTTGCCAAGGCAGACGGATAATTCGCTGGGCGGTTCCGGCGTCGCCGGAGGAGCGGTTGGGGCAACAGGTTCGGTTGTGGCTTCGGCTGGCGTTGCGGAGGGTGTTCCACTGCAAGCTGCCAGTAGCACAGCAGCCAGCAGGAGAATGGCGAAGATTCGATAGCGATCAGTCATGCAAGGTTCCTTTGGGGCTCGGTAAATCCTGCCACAGCAGGATGGTTCTCATTATAACCAAGAAGTGCACCGTGTGGCGCCGCGTAAACAACCATTGCCCCCTCGACCAGCCCAGCGTAGAACCTGGTCGATTCTTTTTTGAAACGGACACCTCCGGGGATTTCAAATCGGTGCGTACAGACTTGAATAATAATGACCATGATTGACTTCTCCCATGCGCGCCCGTCCACAACTTTCTACGGCTGGTATAATCGGATGGCAGTTTTATGCTTGAATTTTCCCGCCTGGAGCCCGCATGAACCAACCGCTCGATTTTCAAACCATCATCATGACCCTGCAGCGTTACTGGGCCGAACAGGGCTGCCTGATCTGGCAGCCGTACTATACTCAGGTGGGCGCCGGCACCTACAACCCGGCCACCTACCTGCGGGTGTTGGGCCCCGAACCCTGGCATGTCGGGTACGTCGAACCCTCGGTGCGGCCGGATGACGGGCGCTACGGTGAAAATCCCAACCGGTTGGTGCAGCATACACAATTCCAGGTGATCTTGAAACCCGACCCGGGCAACCCGCAGGAAATTTACCTGCGCTCGCTCGAAGCCCTTGGCATCGACCCGCGCCAGCACGATATCCGCTTCGTGGAAGACAACTGGGAATCGCCCGCGCTGGGCGCCTGGGGCTTGGGCTGGGAGGTCTGGCTGGATGGTCAGGAAATCACACAGTTTACCTATTTCCAGATGGCGGGCGGCATTCAACTGGAGCCGGTTTCGGTGGAGATCACCTACGGCCTCGAACGCATTGCCATGACGCTGCAGCGGGTGCGCAATTTCCGCGATCTGCGCTGGTCGCCGGAACGCACCTACGGCGACATTCAGTTGCAGGGTGAGCAGGAGCACAGCAAATATTATTTCGAAATTGCCGACGTGGAACGCACGCGCCAGTTGTATGAACTGTACAAGGCAGAAGCCGAAACGGCCCTGGAAAATCACCTGGTGCTGCCGGCGCACGATTATGTTTTGAAAATGTCGCATACCTTCAATATTCTTGACACGCGCGGCGCTATTGGCGTGACCGAACGGGCGGCCTTTTTTGCGCGCATGCGCGACCTGTCGCGCCGGGTGGCTGAAGCCTACGTAGCGGAACGCACCCGGTTGGAATTTCCGTGGCTGGCGCAGGGCGATGGTGCGGCAGCCGTTGCTCCCGCTGCGCCGCTTCCGGCAGCCGTCCCAGGCGCTGGCCCTGAACCGCGTGATTTCCTGCTGGAAATTGGCACCGAGGAACTGCCCGCCGGGGATTTAACCAGCGCATTGGAACAACTTAAAGAACGAACGCCGGCGCTGTTGGATGAATTGCATCTGGCGCATGGAGCAATTGAGGTGCTGGGTACCCCGCGCCGCCTGGTGGTATCGGTCAAGCAGGTAGCTGCCAGCCAACCGGACCGCGAATCGCTGGTCAAGGGCCCGCCGGCCAGCCGCGCTTTCGATGCGCTTGGCGCGCCTACCAAGGCTGCCGAAGGCTTTGCCCGCAGCCGGGGCATCGACCCGGCAGATCTACAAATCGCAGAAATGGACGGCGGCAGTTATGTGGTGGCGCGCGTTTTCGAAACCGGGCGGCCGGCGCCAGCCGTGCTGGCCGAAGCGCTGCCCGGGTTGATCGCGGGCATTCGCTTTGACAAAACCATGCGCTGGAATTCCAGCGGCGCGGCTTTTTCTCGCCCGATCCGCTGGCTCATGGCGCTGTTTGGCGGCGAGGTGGTGCCGTTTTCCTATGCCGGCCTGACCGCGGATAATTTCACCCGCGGGCTGCGCTTCCATTCCCCCGATGCGTTCAAAGTGGACAGCCAGGCGGATTATTTTAAGTTCCTTCAATCCCAGGGAATCCAGCTAAACCCGATCGAGCGCAGCGCTTCCATTGCCGGGCAGACGCGCCGGTTGATCGAAGAATGCGGCGGCGACCCGCAGCGGCTCGATGCCGGGTTGTTGGAAGAGGTTACCAACCTGGTCGAAGCCCCGACCGCTCTGCGCGGTTCGTTTGCAGCCGAACACCTCAAACTGCCCGCCGAGGTATTGGTTTCGGTGATGCAGAAATATCAACGTTATTTCCCGGTCTACAAGGCGGACGGCTCACTGCTGCCGTATTTCATCGTGGTGCGCAACGGCGACGCCCAGGATTTGGCCGTTGTTGCTGACGGCAACGAGCAGGTGGTGCGCGCCCGTTTCGCCGATGCTGCTTTCTTCATCCGTGAGGACGCTAAATCGAAATTGGAAGATTTCCTGCCGCGCCTTGGAACGTTGACGTTCCAGGTAAAGCTTGGATCGATGCTGGATAAGACTCACCGGATCGAAAAACTGGTCGAGCGGTTGATTCCCATGGTCAAGCCGGATGCAGCGGACCTGGCGACTGTGCGGCGCGCCGCCACCCTTTCGAAAGCCGATCTGGTGACCCAGATGGTCATCGAGATGACCTCCCTGCAGGGAGTCATGGGGCGCTATTACGCCCGCCAATCCGGCGAACCGCAGGCGGTGGCTGACGCCATATTCGAGGCTTATTTGCCGCGTTCGGCCGGCGACCAGGCGCCCGGTTCACCAGCCGGATTGCTGATTGGTATGGCTGACCGGTTGGATACCCTGGTAGGGTTGTTTGCCGCCGGCCTGGCGCCGACCGGCACCAAAGATCCCTTTGCCCAGCGCCGCGCAGCGCTTGGGCTGGTGCAAAACCTGATCACCTGGGAATTGAATTTTGACTTGAAGGCCGGGTTGCAGGCTGCCGCTGAAGGGCTGCCCATCCCTGCCAGTCCGGAAAGCCAGACAGCCTGTCTCGACTTCATCATTGGGCGGTTGCAAAACCTGCTGCTCGAGCAAGGCTACCGGCACGATGTGGTGGCGGCTGTTTTGGCGGAACAAGGCGCCAACCCGGCGCTGGCTGCCAGAGGAGTCAAACAGCTTTCCGTATGGGTCAACCACCACGAGTGGAATGCAATCCTCCCGGCGTATGCCCGCTGTGTCCGCATCACCCGCGATCAGAAGCAGGAATTCGAAATCAAACCGCAAGCCTTTGTGGACGAAGCCGAAAAGAAGCTGCTGCAGGCTGTCCTGATGGCTGAATCAGACCGGCGCAACCCGGCTTCCGTTGACAATTTCTTTGAGGTCTTTATCCCGGTCATCCCGGTCATCAACCATTTCTTCGAAGCGGTGCTGGTGATGGCGGACGATCCGGTCGTGCGGGGAAATCGGCTGGGGCTATTACAGCGCGTCGCCCGGTTGGCGGCAGGCACCGCTGATTTCTCGAAACTCGAAGGTTTTTAATCGCCGATGTAAAAACCCATAAACGGCGGAATATTTTCCGCCGTTTATGGTTATGAAGATAAAAAAATAGGGCTTAGAATAAATCTTGTTATTCCGTGGGTCTATATATTTGAGACGATGGTGCTGTAGGTCTCACCAAGCTGGGTGCCAAATACTGCCAGAATAACAATCACGATTATGGCGACGAGTACCAGGATCAAAGCATATTCAACCAGACCCTGGCCACGAACGGCACGAATGGGAAACATGGTGATTAACCTCCTTTCTGTTAAATATTAACAACCATAAAAAGGATCGAAAAGGATGATTACGGTAATGATTCATTTCCATTATATATAGTTATTTTTTTTATTACCACCACCACTTTTATAGGATTTTCTTAGAATCCATCCCGTCCCATGCCTGCGGCCTACCTAAATACCGGGTAGAATTCAAGTGAGGACAATCGCAATGTCGGTAACCGACGAGATTAAAGCCCGTATTGATATTGTGGAACTGGTTTCCGAAACGGTTAAGCTGCGCCGGGCTGGCAAAAGCTACACCGGCTTCTGCCCGTTCCATACCAATACGCGCACGCCCGCCTTCGTGGTCTTCCCAGATTCGGGCACCTGGCGCTGTTTCGGTCAATGTAACGAGGGCGGCGATATTTTCCGCTTTGTCATGAAAAAAGAGGGCTGGGATTTTCCGGAAACGCTGCGCTACCTGGCGGAACGCGCAGGGGTGGTACTGCAGGCGCCATCACCGGAACGCGAAGTCGAGGATAAAGAGAATGAACGGCTGCGAGCCCTGCTGGAGGAAGCAGTTTTGTTTTACCGCCACCAACTGCTGCAAACGCCAGCCGGAAAAGATGCTCAGCAGTATCTGAAACAACGCGGCATTCTGCCGGAAACCATCGAAAAATTCGAGCTGGGATATGCGCCTGAGGGTTGGGATACTGCCGCCAACTATTTTTCAGGCAAGGGTTATAGCCCGCAGGAAATGCTCGAGGTCGGATTACTAAGCGAACGCGAGGACAGCGGACGCAAGTATGATCGTTTTCGTCACCGGATCATGTTCCCCATTCGGGATGGCATGGCCCGTATGTCCGGCTTTGGTGCGCGGATATTGAGGCCAGACGACGTGCCGAAGTTTCTGAATTCACCGCAAACGCCGCTGTTTGACAAAGGCCGCCTTCTGTATGGGCTGCACCTGGCGCGGAAACCGATTCGCGCCGAAGATCAGGTGGTCATCGTTGAGGGCTATCTGGATGTAATTGCGCTGCACCAGGCCGGGTTTGGCAACAGCGTTTCTCCCATGGGGACCGCGCTTACCGAGGATCAATTGCGACTGGTCAAACGCTTCACCCGCCGGGTAGTGCTGGCGCTGGATGCCGACGCAGCCGGTGAAAAGGCTACGCTGCGCGGCCTTGAGGTCGCTCGCCAGGCGCTGGACCACAGCGATGAGATTGCCTTCGACGCCCATGGTTTGCTGCGCCATGAAGCGCGTCTGGAAGCGGATGTGCGCGTCACCACCCTGCCCGAGGGGCTCGATCCGGACGATGTGGTGCTGCGCGATCCGGATGCCTGGAAGAAAATTATCGAGGACGCCAAACCCATCGTTGTACATGTCATGGAATCGCTGGCTGCCGGGCATAACCTTGACGACCCGAAAGCCAAGAGCGAAATTGCCGCTCAGGTCCTGCCGCTTATCGCCGACGTACCCAACCCGGTCGAGCGCGACGCGTACCGTCAGCGGCTGGCGCGCATGCTTAAGGTGGATGAACGGGCATTGCAGGGCGCTTCGGGGCCAGCCCAGCGAACCCGACGGCGCGCTCCAACTGCGCAGCAAGCGGCCAGCTCAACCCCGGCTGTGCAAACGGGGCCGGAAACGCTCGGAAAAGCGATGGAAGGTCATTGTTTGCGATTGCTGCTGCGCCAGCCGGAAAATATTTATTCAGTGGATCGGGTGCTGCAGGGGGCCGGTCTGGGCCGCTTTAGCCCGCAGGATTTTGAAAATGCTGAATATCAGGCGCTGGCACGATTCGTGCTGGAAGCATTGGAGCAGGATCAAATGGAGCCGCATGCACACCTGATTGAAAAGGTACCCGAATCATTGGGCGAGTTGCAGCGTGAACTGCTGGCGCCTTCACCGCAGGGCGAGCCGAACAGCGCCCAACGCCTGGAAGATTTGGTGCGGACGGTAATGAAATTGCGTCTGCTGCGAGTCAATGAGGGTATTCGCCAGATGCGGTTTATGCAGGAGGATTTGCAGCAGCAAGGCGAAACCATTCTGATGCCTTACCAGGAATTAATCCCGCAATATATTCAGGCGCGCAGCCGGCTTGAATCCGCCTTGTCCAGACCATTCCGGTTTGACTGAGATGAATATTTAAGGATTATGGTATATTTGTAATCTATGCCTCGAAACCCGAAACAACCCGCGCAAGATCGCCAGCCATCCCGTCGTCCCGGAAACAATCCGGCGCGCCGTAGCAATGCGTCTGTTGGCGTTGAAAATGGGGGCGTTGACGATGCGCTCAGCAAGGATGATCTGGAGGAATCGGGCATTCAACCTGCAATAGAAGAGTGGGGCGACAACGAGGTCCCGATGGAGGATCCGCTCGAGATTCTGGAAGATCCTGCCCTGGCGGTCGAGCTTTCAGAAGATCCGGTCCGCCTCTATCTCAAAGAAATCGGTCAAATTAACCTGCTGGATGCCGAAAGTGAATTCCGCCTGGCGGCCCGGATCGAAGCCGAGCGATTGATCGAAACCCTCAAAAAACACCTGGATCCCAGGCTCAAGGGCGAGCCTCGCAATGAGGCGCTTTTTATCTCGGTTTTTGAGAATCTGATAACAGGCTGGGAACGCCTCAAGCAGGACGCGAAGAATTTCGAACACGGCGGAACTGAAATCCCCGATCTGGCGTTGATCTTGCTGGAAGCCCAGTCCCTGCGGCAGACCTGGCAGGCTGACGTGCCCTCGTACCTGCGTTCTTTCCTGGATAACGGAATGTGGGGCAAGGACTCCCTGTGGGATGGACTGGTCCGGAATGCCTTTACGCTTTACCTTGGGCTATACCTGCTGCCTGCCAATGTGGCAGCCAAGTTGAAGACCAGGTTCGATCATGGCGAGGAGTTGCCGGAAATCAGTTTTTACGAAGAAGCAATTCAATCCGAAGACCTGTCGCATGAGTTGGACACCATCCACTGGCGGGCAGAAGAAGCCAACCAGACGCTGATTCGCGCCAACTTGCGGCTGGTCGTCAGTATTGCCAAACGTTACCTTGGCCGCGGCATCTCCTTCCTTGACTTGATCCAGGAGGGAAATTTGGGGCTGCTGCGAGCCGTATCCAAGTTCGACCCGACCCGCGGGTTCAAGTTCAGCACCTATGCCACCTGGTGGATTCGGCAGTCAATCAGCCGCTATATCGCCGAACAAGCACGCACCATTCGCATTCCGGTGCACCTGTTTGAAGCCATTACCCGCCTGCTGCGCGTTCAACGCCAGTTGGTGCAGGAATTGGGGCGCGAGCCTACCCTGGAGGAATTGGCGCTGCGGGCTGATTTGATGACCCCGGAAGATGTGAAGGCCATCGCCGAGTCGGTTGAAAATGAAACGCTGCTGGACCCTGAAGTTCAACGGCGCTGGAACTGGGCGACGGCCAAGGTTCAACGCATTTTGCAATCAGCGGAAGAACCGGTTTCGCTGGAGCGTCCAGTTGGGGATGAGGAAAGCAGCCAGCTTGGCGATTTTATCGAAGATGATGAGGCGCTGGAACCGATGGATGCGGCTGCCCGCGAAATGCTGCGCGAGCAGGTTCAATCCGCACTCGGGGCGCTTTCGGAACGCGAACGGCAGGTGTTGGAGCTGCGTTTTGGCTTGATCGACGGCAAAGATCACACGCTGGAAGAGGTCAGCCGCTATTTTAATGTGACCCGTGAGCGGATTCGCCAGATCGAAGCCAAGGCGTTGCGCAAACTGCGACATCCAACCCGCAGCCGGCATTTGCGCGAATATTTGTCGTGACCTCACTACTGAGAGGCGGAGCTTACAGAGAAAATCTAAATTGTGCTATAGGGTGTCGCATAAGCGTACCGATAATCTGGATACTCTCACTTTTATGGTGCAATCAAATGGCAAGTATTTATACAGGGGCAGACCGTAAAATACTCAAATTATCTTGTTTTTCAATCCGCATGGCAAAATCGAAACAATCGATTCGGAGCGCCATTTCCAAATCTTCCGGCGGAAAATCCGGGCCGGTACCATCAAAATGAAGCCCCGAACGGGATGACCTGACTCGCTCAACAATCTTCGCCCAATCCACCGCATGCCCGGTCAATTTTTGCTCGATGGCTTCCGCGCAGGCAACATCCTCATCACCCCAGCCTTCCTCAGGGATATATCCAGTCTGTAGTAAGGTTACTGTACCAGGTGCCGCCTTTTGGATAGCGCGCACCGTCGCGGACAAGTTGGTTAGAGAAGCAGCCAAGACAAATCTGGCAGTGGACTCGAATGACACTACCTGAGTACCGGCTGAAGTACGCTGGATGATCCGCTTACCGGCCAAATTTTGGGTGACAGCGACTGAAGGCGAATTGCCCAAATCAAAGCCCGGCACTTTGATCCCATTGACCTCGCCGGAGATAAGGCAGTCCGGCATAGCCTCACGCAACTTGAAGGCCTCCTCAATGTTTGCCACCAGGATGATCTCACGAACGCCGATGCTAAAGAAATATGAGGCAGTGGTATAAGCTCGCAGCACATCGATGGCCACGATTAGATCAGTTTTTGGATCGAAGGAGGAGAGAGAGGTGCGCAGAATTTTCATCGGTATATGTAGGTTAGGTTGAGGGCGTCGATAAATTAGCGTAATACTTCATCACACTGCCCCGAAGCCCAACATTGTTCTCGGTCTTCGGATATTGGGCTTCGCTTCGGTATTTGCAATTGTTCTATCATTAAGAATCGCTCTACCCAACAAACTGCAAATTCACAGCTTCTGATCGCAGATCGAGCGGTAGCCGCAATGGGCGCAGCGGCTGCGGTCCTCATGCGAACGATCCAGTTCCTTGTGCCGGGCGGAGGCGTGCATCTCCTCCAACAACGCTCTGAGTTCACGCTCAGCCGCCGGGGTGTAATCAATGCTGAAGGAGCGGTTGCGGTAGCGCAGGATGCCATACGGCGGACGGTTGCCGTGGGTTTTTTCCACCAGCAGGCAGTATGCCAGTAGTTGGTAAATATGGCCGGGGTGAGGCTCCGGCGGCGCCCAGCCGCTTTTAACCTCCACCGGAATAACCACGCCGTGCTCTTCGACCAGATAATCCGGTTTACCGGTGAGGTGCGTTTCCGGATCATACAGCGGACGTTCCGGGGCGCCAATGACCCTGGGGTCGCTATATAGCACGCGCCCGGCGGGAAGCCCGGCAGAATGCTGCTGACGCCGGCTCAACCAGAGCAGCACCAGGGCGGCTGCAATCAGAAGGAGTGCGAGAATCCAGGGCATGGCTCAGGGGAGGAGCTGCAGCGTGGCCGTCACAGCCGCTACAACCAGCGCTGCCAGCAGTAGAATCCAACCGGCTGCCCGCAGCAGGTTTGCACTCAACACACGCCGGCCGTGGCTGCGATGGAAGCCGCTCCCCGACGCAAGTTCCTGTTGGTTTTCGGAGGCAATCCCTTGCAACTGATACCACCAGGCGCGGTGGCAGTACAGGTAAGCGCCGATCTCGGATGCGCGAATAACCCGCATTACTCTGGCAGGCGTTTGATTGCCTGCTCCAGCGCCTGCTGGAGGCGTTCCTCGCGCAGGCTGATGGTCAGGTCGCCGCGGGTGCGTTCAACGATGCCGCGCACCAGATCTGTCTGGCGGCGCAGGCCGTTGGTCAGTGCATCCGGGTAATCGACCGTGACCAGCAGGTTATAAATCTCGTCCATCCAGCTTAACAGGCGTTCGGCTTCCGGGGAATAGCCCTGCCGCAAAATATCCAGGGTGCGCCGGCGCAGTTCTCCGGTGACCTCGGCCAAACCGTTTAAATAGGTGTTGATTTCAACATCCAACACTTCCGGTTTGGGCAAGCGCCGGTTTTCGATAATGGCGCAGGTGAGAGTCGCCTCGACATATTCTTTGAGCGCGTCCTGGGTGTAGCCGGCGAAGAACAGTTGTGGGAAACCGGTCAGAGATTTCTTCAAGTCAGCCGCAATTTTGCCGGCTTCGGCCAGATTTTGGTGCGCCGCGTCGCTTTCGCCGCGGTGTATGGCGCGAATGGTGTTGGCTGAAAGACGGGTCAATTGGCGCGCCTGTACCAGCGCGTTATCGCGCGCCTGGTTTAAGGTTTCGAAAGCTTGATGTACAACTTCAGTGAATTGCGAAAAATCTTCCAAAGATTATTCTTTCGGTGGGGTGGGGTCGTCTATGGTAGGTTCGACGGGAGGGGCATCCGGTGGTTGAACGCGCCGGAAGAGGTCGGTTGCCAACCCCGTGTCGCCTTTGGGAAGCATGATTTCGCCAAAAACAGACTCATAGCGGGCAATATTTTCGGTCAATGCCCGTTGAAACAGCTTGACCCCGGTGGGCGACATAATGACGCGGGACAAAATTTCAGCATGCAGCTTACCTGGCAGCGCCTGCGAGAAGTCCATCACAAAATCAAATGGCGTGTGACTGATACGGAAAACATTGCTGTACACAGCCAGCAGGTCACCCGGCATCTCCATGTTGAAACCAGGAGCGGGAGGTTTGGATTGACCGTTCATGGCAATTGACCCCTAGAACGGGATCTCGTCGCCGGCATCCCCTTCAGGGAAGTCGCTGCCGCCGCCTTCGCCTTCACCCTCAGCGCGGGTGGACATGAAGCGAACGTTGCTGGCAGTGATTTCGAAGGAAGAGCCGGTGGTTCCATCCTGGCGGGTGAAGACACGCGGCCCCCCGGTGGATGGATCCGGGGTAAGGCGGCCTTCCACCAGCACTTTACTGCCCTTGCGCAGGTACTGGTTGCAGGTCTCGGCTTGTTTACCCCAGGCGGACACCCGGAACCAGATCGTTTCTTTGACTTTTTGGCCGTTTTGACCGGTGTACTGCCGGCTGGTGGCAACGGAGAAGCTGGTTACCGCCTGACCGCTGGGCGTGTAGCGCATTTCCGGATCCTTACCCAGATTGCCGACGAGGATAATGGTATGGTACATGGCGACTCCTGTGTGTCAAAGCAAATATCGATTATTCACGACTACAAACTTTATTGTACACGAGAAAAGAAGAAAAGATTTAATGGCATCGATACCAGTAAGGGGCGAACAAAAAGCAGACAGGAATATTAGTAGCAGGGCTATCGCAAGCCGCCCGACCTTGATTCCTCTCCCCAAGTTTTTTGGCCGGGGAGAGGTCAGGCAAGGGGCAATATATTTTAAGGTCGAATGTCTTTTAAACCGAGAATCCGTGCGCTTGCCGCTTTACCTGGAATATGACTATACTATGGCCATACTGTTTTCCTGTACAACCTGATCTTGGAGGTATGATGAGCTTCTGGGATGATTTCTTAGGTTGGCTGCGGTCGCTGGGCAGTGGGTCGAGCTCCCCAAGTGAAGCGGTGGGGTTAAAGCCCAACCCGGTGACCCGTAAAGTTTCCTTGATTATTTTTGACCCACCGGTTCCGTCACAGAGCAACAAACCGCTTACCCGCGTGTTAGGCTGGGCTGACACAGCCGCGCTGGTGGATGGCTATATCGCCGATTTGAAAACCAGCAGCCACGGCTATTTGAATTATGAAATTGTCGAGACCATCCAATCGCCGACCTTTCCGGTAAAAGCGGACGGTTTCTTATACGACGCCGATGCCTACCTGCAATTCTGGCAAACCGGCAGCGGCTTTCACATGCCAGACATGGTCGATTATCAGCGCATCCTGACGGATTTCGATCTGGTCGCCAAAGTCAACGCCGGGACGATCGATGAGGTCTGGCTGGTGGCCATGCCGTACGGCGGTTTTTACGAGTCGATCATGGCCGGACCTGGCGCTTTCTTCTGCAATGCTCCGCCACTGACCGGCACCGCTGCCAACCGGCGTTTCATCATCATGGGCTTTACCTACCAGCGCGGCGTGGGAGAGATGCTGGAAAGCTTTGGCCACCGCTCCGAGTCGATCCTGCGGCAGGTTTTTCGCGCAACGAACGGCGCAAAAAACCTGTGGGCGCGATTTACCCGCTACGATCAGACCTCTCCCGGGATGGCTGAGTGCGGTACGGTCCATTTTGCACCCAACAGCACCCGCGATTACGAATGGGGTAATCCCACGCCTGTGCTTTGCCGCAGCCGCAATTGGGAACATTTCCCGCAACTGGACGACGCTCCTGTGACGGTTGCCTGTGAGGAGTGGGGGAGCGGCGATATCCGGGCGCACCACAACTGGTGGCTGAAGCTATTCCCGCATATTACCGGGCAGGCCAATGGTATTGCGTATAACTGGTGGAAGTACATCACCGATCCCAATGAAGTCCATTAAAAATAAGAGGAAAACACCATGACCAACCGGCTGGATGACTTTCAGACTTACCGAAAAAAAATGAATGAGCGTATTTTCGAAATCGACCACCTGGGGATAAAACGCTTCTTCAATCTGGATACCGCTGCTTACAATGACGCAGCGCTGGATGGCAAAACCAAGGAACTGCTCGGGTTGACCGCCTCGATGGTGCTGCGCTGCAATGACTGCATCGATTACCACATCCTGCAGTGCGTAGATGCAGGCTGGAGCGACGAAGAATTGTACGAGGCGTTCAACGTGGCATTGGTGGTGGGCGGCAGCATCGTCATCCCGCACCTGCGGCACGCGGTGGAAACTTTGGACCTGGCTCGCGGACGCAAGGACGCCTGAACTGGTTATGCATCGGGACTTATTGCGCGACCCCAGCGAACAGCCGATTCTGGTCGTCACTCTGCTGGTGATCCTGGCGGTTTTTTTGCTGGCCGCCGCTCCTACACTGTGCCTGTTACCACTGGGCGCCATTTTGTTGGTATTAGCCGCTTTTCAGATGAACCAGGCGCATCACCGTGCTATCGTGCAGAATGCGCTGCGAATCAGCAGCCAAACTGCTCCAGACCTGGCGCAACTGGCGGCTGAATGCGGAAAAACACTCGATTCCGGGCCGTTTGAGTTATATGTGCTGCGCGCCCGGCAAATGAATGCTTACACCTTTGGCTTTTCAGACCCGCGGGTGGTGGTGATGTACTCGCCGTTGTTAAGAGTCATGGATGCCGTTGAACTGCGCTTTATCATCGGGCATGAGCTGGGCCATGTGGTGCTCAACCATACCTGGCTGACCACCCTGCTGGGTGGGATAGCCGGAGTGCCGCCATCCCTTGGTGCGGCTGTCATTTTTACTTTTGCCTTCCGCTGGTGGAGCCGGGCATGCGAATATTCGTCCGACCGGGCCGGCCTGGTGGCTTGCGGCAGTCTGGAAAAAGCCACCTCGGCGCTGGTCAAGCTGGCGGCGGGGGAGCTGGATTCACCTGCCGAGATCGAACAGGCGTTAAGGCTGCTGGATACTGAAAACGATTCGCCCGTCAGCACGTTGGGGGAAAGCCTGGCGACCCATCCACTGATCATCAACCGCATCGAGAAATTGCGCAATTTCGCCGCATCAAAGGAATACCGTGAATTAGCCGCAGGTGATTAAAATGTAGGGGAAACTGCAAGTTCGTGCGACCGGGTAATCAAAAATTAGCCGGTGTCGGGAAATGGCTCGACGCACTCGGCCCTACGGCGGGCTCACTCAAAGAGTGCAGGCGGTCAGGCAACAATCTTGAGCGTTTTCCAAAAAGAAGGGGCGCGACCACACGCCCATGTGATTGCCCTGCGGGCAGTGTGGAATGACCAAGGCCATTCCCTTGTGGAATTTCACGGCCTTCGCAAAATAATGTTGAATTCTGGTGGGAACAATAATCAACGGGTTTATAGAAACGACATGGGCGTTGCTCCCTATGAAACCCTACCTGGTTTGATGGCGAAATCCTAGCTGGTCAACGATTTTGTGTGCTACTCACATTGTCCTGTGGGCGTTGATTTACTGATGCCAGCCTCAATATCATTATGATGTCCAGATTTTCGAAAACGCTACAGCAGCAAAAACGACTGCCACGCCGATGGCCACCAGCATAACTCGCTGCCTGCTGCGCTGGTTCACCAGGCGCAGCCCAACGCCGTCCGTTTGCACATCCCACAACGGGCCGGCCGACCAGGCAAAGGCCAACCCGCCGATCAAGCCGCCCATATGCCCCCAGTTATCGATCCCGGGCGAAAGGCCGAGCACCAGGTTGATGCCCGCAATGGTCAGGGTATTGATCAGCATTCCCTGAGCGTTGCGGATGAGCCGGCGATTCTGGTAGAGGAATACCCCTTGCGCTGCGATCAGGCCAAAAATAGCGGTGGATGAGCCGATTGAGGGGGTCGGCGACATCATGAACGAAATCACATTGCCGGCAAACCCGCTGAGCAGGTAAAGCAGCAAAAACCGGCCATGTCCGTAGGCTCTTTCCAGATTGGCGCCAAAAATGAACAGGGCGTACATATTGAAGGCGATATGCAGCAAGGAGCCATGCAGCCACATGGGGGTGATCAATCGCCAGTACTGCCCGGCAATGATGGCCGAATTGACCTTGGCGCCCAGGTTGGTCAGCAAGTCGCTGCCGCCCGGGGTCTGGGTGAGCATCTGCCCGATATACACCAGCACGCTGCTGGCGATCATGAAATAGGTAACATACGGCGGGTTAGTCGCCGGACGCCGCATCACCCGCGGCGGAACAGGCGGAGGCGTCTGCGGATATTCGGACTGTGAGGGAGGAATGGAATTCATACCTTTAAGATCCTGAACGAACTTTGAGGTGTTCAGCCTCAATGATCGAAGCAATTTGATTTACGGTGATATCCAGGCAATCGGTGCAGTTGACCACGACATAATCGAACTCATTCACCCGCTGAAGTTCTTCATGGGCGATATTCATGCGCTGCTGCAACATTTCCGCAGTCTCGGTCTTGCGGGAGATAAACCGGTCGCGCCATTTTTCTTCATTTTCCGGCACCAGGAAAATCTGGATCGAATCCGGAAATAACTGGCGCAGGCGGGCTGCACCCTGCACGTCCAGCCGCAGCACCACATCTTTTCCTGAAGCCAGTGCATCATTGATCTGCGACTTGGGGACCCCTTTTAAATCGCCATAAACTTCGGCATACTCGATGAACTCATCCTTAGCGATCATGCGGCGGAATTGTTCGGTGGAGATGAAGTTGTAATCCACCCCGTTAACTTCGCCTGCGCGCGGTTTGCGATCGGTGGAAGTGACCACAAAATGAAAAGCCAGACCGCGGCTTTGCATGGCCTTAAGCACCGAATCTTTTCCAACTCCGGATGGACCGGAAAGCACGATGACCAGGGGTTTGTTATGAGCAAGATCGAGCAGGGTGGTTTGATAGCACATCATTAGCTTCTGGAGGGAACCTCTGCATTCGATTAGCGTTAAAATATTTGATCTTGTCGGGCTACCCTGATTATAATGGATAAAAATTGATAATTCCGGTGAGTGTGAGATGCCTGCATACGATTATCGTTGCTTAAACTGTAAAAAACGCTTTGACGTGTTTATGCCCTATTCGGAATACGGTACGCGACCGGTCAAATGCCCGCATTGCGGCAGCGACAATGTCGAACGGCGCATCGGGCGGGTGCGCATTGGCCGCTCGAACGACGCGCGCATGACTGAAATGGCGGATCCGGCGCAACTCGAGAATATCGACCGCGACCCGCGCACCCTGGGACGCATGATGCGCCAGATGAGCGGCGAATTGGATCAGGACATGGGCTCCGAATTTAACGAGGTCGTCTCCCGTCTGGAAAAAGGTGAATCGCCGGAAGCCATCGAACGCGCCATGCCGGATCTTGGTTCAGGCGAAGGGTCCGACAGTCTGGCCGATTAATTCGGCCTGGTCAGCCTCTGCAAAGACTCAAAAGAGGTTACCCAGGCCATCCGGTCGAGAAAATCTGACAGGCTGAGCGACTGCGCGCGTAAAATCCGTACTGCCGCCCCGACCGGGTCGATCCCGGCGGCGCCGCCGGGCTGGTCGGCGTAGGAGCCGTAAAAAGCAAAATAGGCCTGGTTCAATTTGCGGATGCGGTAGCCGTTGTCCCAGAAAACCTGCCGGCGCGCCTCCATATATGCTTCAGCTTCTTCGACTTTACCTTCTGCCAGCAGCGCATCGGCGGTGATGCGCGTCTCATGCATCTCGGCGCGGTAATCGAAAACAGGCGAACCGGTTTCCTCAAGCGGCTTTCCCGGGAATTGTTCCTCGAATGGCACCGGCAGCGATGGAGCGGGCGCATATTCCGGGTAGAACCGCCTGATCACCGCCTTGCCAATTTCGGCGCCGGCAATATTGGCGGTTGTCTCATTGATGGTGCGCATCTCGGGTGCGGAATAGTACAATGCGCCAAGCGGACGCAGGGTCAGGTAATTGTGAATCCATTCGTGGGCAATGGTTTCTACCAGCCAGTTCAGGTTGGCGGAGCGCATGACCATGGTGGGGTAAACGCCAACGCCTCCGACGGGAACAATGATGGTGGAAACATCCAACCCGTCCGCTACCGCGTCCTCCAACCGCGTGATCTCCGCCAGCGGCAAGTCTGGCATAACCGAAATATCAGCCGTTTGCTGGATCACCTGGCGCGGCGAAACGATCAATGCCATGGGCAGCGGGGTGACATGGTAGAGCAGCGGCGGGAGTGGCTGGCCGCCCAGCGCCAGCCCCAAATCGCCAACAACGGCGCTGATTTGTTGTTGGATGACGGCTTCGACCAGCGCCTGCTGCCGGTTTATCCGGGCGGTGAGCGCCGCTTGTTCGGCCTGATAAGCTGCAGATGCCGCCGCGGGATTTTGAATGGCGGGGTCGGCGTAGATGGCCGCAATCTGATCCTGGACTTCATTCAATCGTTGCAGCAGTCCAAGGTGTTGATTGACCAGCCGGCGCTGCTGTTCTTCATCGATATAATTTGGAAAATCGAGCGTTCCAAAGGAAAATTTTAGCGCCAGCGCGTCGGCAATCCAACGGGTGTAATCGAACTCTTGCCAGCGGGTGTAAGTGCGGACCTGCTCGACCGGATTGGCGCTATCATATTCGCTGCGCTGCAGGGTCACCAGCAAAACAAGCAGAATGATGATATTGCCAATTGTCTGCCAGATTTTCGTAAGAGTCATAGAAGGGGCAGTTTGAAAACCTGCTAGCGGTATAAGTGATACCGGCCAAACTGCCGGCAGGTGGAATTATACTGGAAGCCGCTTTCACCGGACGTTAATGATAAACTTGGGAAAGTCCTCGGACTGGGAAAAATTAATCAGTTTAATAGAAAGTAATGACCCATGAAACGTCGAACCATTATTGTTGTAATTGTCATTGTTCTGGTTGTCGGTGGGTTCTTTGGTTTTCGAGCCTGGCAGACTGCCCAGTCTCAGGCCAATACCGCCTACCAGACCGATAAAATTACCCGCGGCAGATTAATAGCCATGGTTGGCGCGACTGGAACAGTACGGGCCAATCAGACCGCCGTGATGGCCTGGCAAACCTCGGGCCAAATCGGTGAAATCAATGTCGAAACAGGGCAGCGGGTGCAGGCCGGCGATGTCCTGAGTAGATTGAGCCAGAGTTCATTGCCGCAGACGATTATCCTGGCGGAAGCCGATCTGGTTTCCGCCCAACGGGCGCTGCAAAATTTACAAGAATCGGGGCTGGCGCGCGCGCAGGCGCAGCTTGCCCTGGCCCAGGCTGAAGATGACCTCACCAATGCCAGGAACAGGCGCACAAGTAAAGATTATTCCCGCGCCAGCGACTTGACGCTGGAGGAAGCCCGCACGCGCTTATCCCTGGCGGAGGATGAAGTTGCGCGTTACGAAGACCTTTATGAGCAGGTTAAGAATTTCTCGGCAGACAATACCGCACGTTTGAACATTTACTCGGCGCTGCTCAACGCCCGCCGGGAATTGGAACTGGCTCAGGCCAATTTGCGTTACCTGGAGGGTGGCCCGGATGCGCTGGAAGTTGAAGAGGCGGATGCATCCGTTGCTCTGGCGCAGGCTACCTATGATGACGCCTTACGGGAATGGGAACGCATCAAAGACGGCCCTGACCCGGCAGATATTCGCGCCGCGGAAGCCCGTATCGCCGCCATCGAGGCTTCCCTTGGGCTCGCTTCACTCTCCGCGCCGTTCGGGGGTACCATTACTGAAGTCAACGCCAGAGTCGGTGACCAGGTTACGCCAGGCACGGCTTCCTTCCGTTTGGACGACCTTTCGCGCTTGCTGGTGGATGTTCAAATACCCGAAGCGGATATCAACCGCCTCGCCGTTGGGCAGCCGGTGTCCATGACATTCGATGCCATCCTTGGCAAGGAATATTCCGGCGTCATCATCGAAGTCGGCCGGGTCGGGACGCCTGTGACGGGCATTGTCAATTTCAAGGTTAGCATCGAACTGCAAGACAAGGACGAAAGTGTTCGACCAGGCATGACCGCTGCGGTGAATATCGTTATCAACCAGTTGGAAAATGTGTTATTGGTGCCCAACCGGGCCGTACGCCTGCGGGAAGGGCAGCGGGTGGTATACCTGCTCAAATTGGGTGTCCCGACCGCGGTACCCATCGAAATTGGCGCTCAGTCCGATTTAACCAGCGAGATCATCTCCGGCGATGTCAAAGAAGGCGACACGGTGGTGCTCAATCCGCCCACCCAATTCGAAGCCGGCCAACCGCCGTTCATGAGGTAAATGCAATGACCGATTGGGTGATCGAAGCCACCGGCTTGACCAAAGTTTACCGGATGGGGACTCAGGAAGTGCATGCATTGCGCGGCGCAAACGCATGCATTCAACGTGGCGAAGTGGTATCCATCATGGGGCCGTCCGGATCGGGCAAGTCGACCCTGATGAATATTCTCGGCTGCCTTGACCGGCCGACTGACGGCGAATATATTCTGGATGGTGAGGTGGTCAGCCATCTTTCCAGCGACCAGTTAGCCGGCATTCGCAACCGCAAGGTTGGTTTCGTCTTTCAAAGCTTCAACCTGCTGCCGCGCGCGACCGCGCTTTCCAACGTCGAACTGCCGATGCGCTACGCCGGGGTTGGAAAAGGCCGCACCCAGTATGCACGAGAAGCCCTTAAATCAGTGGGGCTGGAGGAGCGCATGAATCACCGCCCTCCGGAACTGTCCGGCGGGCAGCAGCAGCGCGTGGCGATTGCGCGGGCGCTGGTGAATGACCCGGCCATCATTATGGCAGATGAGCCAACCGGCAATCTCGACTCAAAATCCGGCAGGGAAATCATGGAGCTGTTGCTGAATCTCAACCGCGAGCGCGGCACAACGGTAATTGTCGTCACCCACGACCCGGCGATAGCTGCCCAGACCCGGCGCGTCATCCGTTTGTACGACGGGTTGGTGGTCGAGGAGCCGGCATGAACCTGTGGCAGGCAATTCTGGAAGCTCTTGAAAGCCTGAGCGCCAACAAACTGCGCACGGGTCTGACCATGCTTGGCATCGTTATTGGAGTGGGCGCGGTCATCGCCATGCTGGCGGTGGGCACCGGCGCGCAGGACACCATTACCGGCTCGATCAGCGGATTGGGCAGCAATTTGTTGTTCGTCTTTGGCGGCAACTTCACCGAAGATATTCGCATCGAAAAACCGCTGACCCTGTCCGACGCACAGGCACTGGCAGACCCGTTTCAGGCGCCGGCCATTGCCGCAGTGGCTCCTGCCATTCAAGGTAACGGCACGGTCACCTATGGCAGCGAGACGGCCAATACCGAAGTCACGGGTATAACCCCGGAGTACGAAGGTGTTCGCAATTACGGATTACTCGAAGGTGAGTTTATCAACGAGGAGCATGTGCTTGGGCGTGCATCCGTGGTGTTGCTCGGACCGGAAGTGGCGGATAAACTGTTTGGCCGGCGGGATGGTATCACCGGCGAGATCGTGCGCATCTCAGGCCAGCCTTTCCGCGTGTTGGGAGTGCTGGAACCCAAGGGCGGCAGCAGCTTTGGCAGCCAGGACGATCTGGTGCTGGTGCCCTTTACCACCGCCCTAAACCGTCTGATCTACCGCACCCGCGATCGGGTGGACATCATCCTGGTACAGGTGGTCAGCGCCGAGATGGTGCCACAGGCCACGGATGAAATAAGCCAGATCTTACGCACCCGTCACCGAACTGAGCTGGGCGCAGACGACTTTACCATTTTCTCCCAGCAGGATTTTGTTGCTACTGCCCAGACAATCACCAATGTGTTGACCATTTTTCTCGGCGGCATTGCCGCCATTTCGCTGCTGGTTGGCGGGATTGGGATCATGAATATTATGCTGGTGTCGGTCACCGAACGCACGCGCGAGATCGGCCTGCGCAAAGCGCTCGGCGCGCGTAAACGCGATATTTTGATTCAGTTTTTGACTGAGTCCTCGCTGCTTTCGATGTTCGGCGGGTTGATCGGGATTGGCCTGGGCTGGTTGATTTCGTTCATCGTTGGGAGAATCGCAGCGTCTTCGGGGACGCCTTTCAACCCGGTGGTCGGGCTGGATGCAGTTTTACTGGCGACAATTTTCTCGACAGCTGTTGGGCTGTTCTTTGGGCTGTATCCGGCCAACCGCGCTGCCAACCTCGAACCGGTCGAGGCCTTGCGGTATGAGTAAAAGGCAATGTAGGCCGAACTTCAGTTCGTCCGGGCAAGGCATTATTGTCATCCCGAGCGAACGCAGTGAGCGCGGCGACCTGCACCAACCATCAAGTCTGTTGCGTTTTAGTCCGGCTGCCTGTTGCACCAACGCAGATTGCTTCGATCCCTCTGCGGTCTCAATGACAATTAACCAGGGTAATTATCAGGCTGCCGTGACTTCGATAAAGCTGGTAATTCGCCTTACACAATGATGGGTGTAGCGACGCTGCGCCTTCTACTACGGTCGCAGGACGGTCGTTCACACAGATGCTTCCGGCCAAAACCAGGCCGTCAGCATGACATAACGATGAAGCAGGGGCTTTCCCAAAAGCGGGCGGGCGTGGAAACCCGCCCCTACCTGTAAGGGATGGATTCCACCCCATCCCGCATATATTGTGGAATAAATGACAAATTTATTCTTTTGAGACAGCCTGTCTACCTTTGATTATCCTCATTTGTCTTTCCTATCGATTTAGCATACAATCACTTCAGGCATGGCTCTCCGGGATTTAGTCATCCAAAGCCAATTAGTGGCTCCGAGGCACCGCCGGGGTATTCTTCAACGCCCCCGCATACAGGCACGCCTGTCCAGCGCGCTCGATTACCCGTTAACTCTGGTGTTGGCCGGTACAGGCTACGGCAAAACCACGGCTTTATCTGGTCTGGCTGATCTGGTGGATCCATTATTCTGGTACGTGGTTACCGAACCTGACCGCGACCCACTGCTCTTTCTGGTCAACCTGATCTCTGCTTTCCATCATCGCAATGATGCCTACGGCGAGGACGCCCTTCGAATGTTGGAAGAAAACGGCGGGCGGCCGCTGCCGGCAGTCCTGACTCCACTGCTCAACACCCTGACCGCCAATCTGACTACGGATGCGCTTCTTGTCATCGATGATTATCATCTGGTGCAGGATGTGCCGGAAATCGGCGCACTGGTCAGTCAGTTGATTCAATATTTACCGCCCCATTTACACCTGATTATCTCCAGCCGCGTCATGCCTCTGCATCTTGACCTTAATCGCTGGCGCATCAAGGGTAGTTTGAACACCATCAGCCATATCGACCTGGCTTTTAACGCTGAAGAGATCGAATCACTCTTTGGCAGCCACCTGAGCCATCCGGTTACGGCTGAGCAAGCCCGGCTGCTGGCGGAGGAAACCGAAGGCTGGGTGATTGCGCTGCAGATGGTGGGGCAAAGCCTGGAACGCGGTTCCGGACGCACGCTGCAGGAAGTGCTGGCTGATATGCCGGATACCCTGGAGGGTTTGTTCGATTATCTTGCGCCGGAAGTGTTGGCGCATTTGCCGGATGACCTGAGCGATTTTATGATCACTACCTCGGTGCTGCGGCGGTTGGACGGACCGGTGTGTGACGCACTGCGCGGCAGCACGGACAGCCTGGGCATTTTGCGCCACCTGCATGAGAACGGTCTCTTCCTGGATTCAATGGGTGAGGATGCGTATCGCTACCAGCGGCTGTTTCAGGATTTTCTCCAAAGCCGATTGCTGCAGGATCCTGGCCGTGCAGCGGAATTGCACCATCTGGCCGCCGGTTACTTTGCCGGGACCGGCCGGTGGGAAGAGACTATATTCCACTTGCTGAAAGCTAATCAGGTGGAGGATGCTGCTTCCCTGCTGGAACAGGTTGGACCGGAAATGGTGCGTACCGGCCGGCTGGAAAGTTTAATGTACTGGATTGGACGGCTGCCGGAAATCCTGCTGGCAGTTCACCCTCACTTGCAGTTATTGATGGGTGATGCCTTGCGGTTACGGGCTGAATTCGATTCTGCGCTGAACCATTTTATTGCCGCCGATACCATTTTTCAACAGCGCAACGAAGCCTTTGGCCGCAGCCAGGCGTTGAAAGGCCAGGCCCAGGTTTATCTGGATACGATTCGCCCGCTCAAAGCTGATGCACTGCTGGAGGAAGCCCTGCGGCTGCTCGAACCTCAGGAACACCGCCCTGAAGTGGCTGCGCTGCTCGATCAACTGGCCGAAAACAAACTCAATCTTGGACACCCCGACCAGGCGGAATCGCTGCATCGAGAAGCACAACTACTGCGGGCAGAGACCAGCCCAAATGACGTTTACCTGGAAGGCCGGCGGCTGCTGCGAACCGGCCGATTAAGCGAGGCACGCAACTTGCTGGAAGCGCAAGCTGCCGAAGAGCGGCAAGCCGGTCAACTGCGGCCGCAGCGGTTTCACCGTGAGACTCAGCTCTTGCTTTCTCTGGTGCATGCCATGATGGGTGAAGGCGAATTGGCCGAGCGCTGCGCCCGCGATGGAATCGAAATAGGGCAGCAGCTTCAGTCTGACTTTGTCGAGGCCGTAGGGCATATGCGGCTGGGACATGCGCTGCAAATAATTCATCATCAACCCTGGGCGCAGGACCGCCGCGAAGAGGCGGCCCGCCACTACCAACGCTCCATCGATCAGGTGAATCCGTTCAAAGTGGCAAGGGTGGGGGTGGAGCCTTTATGGGGTTTAAGTCGGGTGGTCGGCTATGCCGGAGATATTGCGACGGCTGAGAAAAAAGCCGTCCAGGCTCATGAAATTGCTGAAATGGCTGGCGATGAATGGATCGGTGATTTGGCGCGCACCACCCTGGGTGCCAGCTTTGCTTTAGCCGGAATGGCTGAAAAGGCCGAGCGCTGGCTGTCACGGGCGGCTGCCGGAATGCAGCGCGTTGGCGATTTGTACTGTTGGAGCGCTGCCATGCTCTGGCGGGCAGTCAACGCCTGGTGGGGCGGCAATCTTCAAGGCACAATGGATATTTTAGCTGAACTGTTACCGGTGATCGATCAGTACAGTTATGAAATGCTCTTTACCAGTCAGTCTTTACTGGGGTTGAAAGACGAGCAAGCCGCCATTCCGCTGCTGTTGGAAGCGCGCAAACGCAAGTTTTCGCCGGATTTGGTTCACCGGCTGCTGCTGAGTTTGGATGCTGCCGGGTATGAGTCTCACCCTGGCTACACTTTGTGGGTGCGCACGCTGGGTTCGATGGCGGTCTGGCGCGGCGACGTGCCGATCAACCCCGGCGACTGGCAGCGGGAGAAAGCCCGTCAATTATTCCAATTGCTGGTCACAACCCGCGGGCAATGGCTGCAGCGCGATCAAATTGTTGACCAATTGTGGCCGGATTTGCCGGCTGACCCCGCCCAACGCGACTTCAAGGTTGCCCTGAATGCCTTGAATCATGCGCTGGAACCGGCGCGTTCCCGCGCCGCGCCAGCCTTCTTTGCAGTGCGCAATGACAATATGTATGGGCTGAATCCCGACGCGCACATTCGGGTGGATGTCGATGATTTCGAGAGGTTTGCAAATGTCAAGTCTGGCGCAAACCAGGAGATGGAAAGCCTGAGCAGCGCTTTACGCATGTACGAGGATGACTACCTGCCCGAATGCCGTTACGAGGATTGGACAGTGCGGGAGCGTGAACGCTTGCGCCACCTTTACCTTTCGGCTGCCGGACGGTTGGCGCAACTGCACCTCGAGCGGCAAGCCTGGGATGATGTTATCCAGACCAGTAACCTGACGCTGGCTCGCGATCCACTGTGGGAACCCGCTTACCGGCACCTAATGCAGGCTCATGCCCGTAAGGGCAACCTGGCCCAGGTACAGGCGGCCTTCAACCGCCTGCGCGATGGCCTGCAAAGAGATCTGGGTGTCTACCCTTCTGATGAGACTCAACAGTTGCTAACCAGTTTGGTGCAACCCCGGCGAAAGCCCTGATTTGTAACTGCATTGTAACCGGGGTTTGGTAGGATAGATACCTGAGTGTCCCACTGGGCTTTATGTTTGCCTGGATGGAACCACGAATCAACGGCCGAAAGCAAACAAGCGCCCTGAACCGGTTGGAAATTATCCGCTGCTGAGTGGGGGAAGCCAATTCTGACGCCTGAAGCCGGTTCGACAGTAATTATCCCAACGCACAAATCAATCCAAAATCGATTTTCAATTTTGACCTCTTCTTCATGGAAAGGGATAGGCACATGCGACTGAAGGATAAAGTATGCCTGATCACTGGTGGAGCCGCCGGGATTGGAAAAGTCACTGCCCAGCGATTTGCCAGCGAGGGCGCCAAAGTGGTTATTTGCGATGTCAATCGCGAGGCTGGCGAAACGCTGGCTGCTGAACTGGGCTCCGATGCGAGTTTTTGGGTCGTCAACGTGGCTGACCGGGCTGAAGTTCAGGCCTGGGTGGACGGCGTGGTTGCGCGCTACGGTCGGGTCGATGTTCTGATCAATAATGCCGGCATTACCCGCGATGCCATGTTCGTGAAGGTCAAGGATGGTCAACTGGTCAAACAGATGGACGAGGCTGCTTTTGACCTGGTGATGAATGTCAACCTGAAAGGCGTCTTCAACTGCGCCCAGGCGGTCGCCCCGTATATGATCAAGCAGGGCGGCGGCGTGATCATCAATTCATCGTCAGTCGTCGGGCTTTACGGCAACATCGGCCAGACCAATTATGTTGCCACCAAAGCCGGCGTCATCGGTTTCACCAAAGTCTGGGCGCGCGAACTGGGGCGCTACGGCATTCGCGTCAATGCAGTCGCTCCTGGCTTCATTATGACCGAAATGGTGCAGAAGATGCCTGAGGATGTACTGGCCGGCATGCGCTCGCGCACGCCGCTTGGACGCCTGGGCGAACCGGTTGAAATTGCCAATACCTTCCTGTGGTTATCGAGTGACGAGGCCAGCTATGTCCACGGCGCGACCATCAGCGTGGACGGCGGCATCGTGATCGGCACCTAATCCAAACCTGGAGTAAAGGATATGTCACGTTTTGCTACGATAGTGGGTACAGGGCATTATCTTCCGCCCATTGAGCGTTCCAATGCCTCGATGCGCGAAAAATTTGGCGAGGTGATCGACAAATTCGAGGCTTCCTCCGGGATTACCACGCGCTGGTATGCGCCGGATGACTGGGCAACATCTGATCTGGCGGTGGAAGCGGGCAAAGCCGCGCTCAAAGACGCCGGACTGCAGCCATCCGACCTGGATATGATTGTGCTTGGCACCGACAGCCCCGACTACATCACCCCGGCGACCTCGGTGGTGGTCCAGCACAAACTTGGCGCGGTCAAGGCCGGCACCTTCGATGTCGGCTGCGCCTGCGCTTCCTTTCCGACCGGTTTGAATATCGCGGCCGGTCTGCTGGCAACCAGCCCACACATGAAATATGTCATGGTCGTTGGCGCCTACATGATGCACAAGCTGTCTGACTGGCAGAATGATGTGATGTCGTTTTTCTATGGCGACGGCGCGGGAGCAGCCATTCTGGCGGTGTCCGACAAACCCGGATTTGTTACCTCGACCTTCTTTGCGGACGGCTCCTATCATAAGAACTGGGGTATCTATGCCGGTGGGACCTATGAACCGGTCACAGCCGAGGCGGTCGAGGCCGGGCGCCATTTTGTCAAGCTGGTCACGCCGTTCCCGCCGGAGGTCAATCACCTGGGTTGGCCGGCCCGCATGCGTGAGCTGGCAGCCAACGGCAAGTTCGACCTGCAGGATGTAGATATGGCGCTTTATACCCAGGTGCGTTTGAATAGCATCAAGCTGGTGATGGATGATCTCGGCATGCCCATAGAAAAATCGCACTGGGTTATGGATAAATGGGGTTACACCGGTTCGGCTTGCGTACCGATGGTCTTCGACGACGCCCGCAAACAGGGCAAGATCAAATCGGGTGACCTGGTCACCTTCGTTGGCTCCGGCGTTGGTTACAACCAGGCCGGTTCAGCCTTTATCATGCCTTAATTCACAGGTTACAGTTGCCTATGGATCCCAAGGTTCTCTACCAACAAAAACGGATGACCATTCCCGAAGCCGTCGCCCTGGTCCGTTCCGGCCAGACGATTGGGGTGGCAATGGCTGCCTCCGAGCCGCCTGGCTTGCTGGCTGAACTGGGGCGGCACGCTGACCGGTTGGACGACATCAAAATTTGGGTGTGTCTGCCCATGCGCCCTTACGATTTCAACACCAACCCGGCGGTCGTCCCGCATTTTTTTACCGAAAATTGGTTTTACGGCGTGGCTGACCGCAAATCGCACCCCATGGGGCGCATGTCCTATACCCCGAATAATTTGCACCGCGCCTCGAGCGATAAACTGGCTGCCACTAAAGGGAAATTGAACGTTTTCTGGGGTACGGCCACGCCGCCGGACAGCCGCGGCTTTATGTCGCTGTCACTCGGCCTGGTGGTGGAAAAACAACTGATCGAAGCAGCCGACCTGGTGGTGCTGGAAATCAATGAGAACATGCCTTACACCCTCGGTGACACTCAGATTCATGTCAGCGACGTGGATGTTGTGGTGGAAAACCACGTTCCGCTCTATCAACTCCCGTCTGTACCCCCATCCGACGCCGAACGCCAGATTGGCGGATACATTGCCGATCTAATCGAGGACGGCTCGACTTTGCAACTGGGCATCGGCGGCATCCCCAATGCCATCACACCATTTTTGATGAACCGGCGCGATCTGGGCGTGCATACCGAAATGTTTACCGACGGAATGGTCGATCTGTACGAGGCTGGCGTGGTCACCAATAAGCGTAAGAGCCTGTGGAAGGGAAAAATGGTGGGCGCCTTTGCGCTCGGCACCCAGAAACTCTACGATTTTATTAACATGAACCTGGGGGTCGAATTCCAGCAGGGTAAGGTGACCAACGACCCGAACGTGGTTGGCCGCAATTACAAAATGATCAGCGTCAACACCGCCTTGCAGGTGGATATTTTTGGGCAGGTATGCTCGCAGAGCATTGGTTACAAGCATTTCAGCGGCACCGGCGGGCAACTGGATACCCACCGCGGCGCTCAGCTCTCGGAAGGCGGACGCGGCATTATTGCGCTGCGTTCCACCGCCCGCGACGGGCAAATCTCGACCATTGTGCCCATCCTGGCCGAAGGCGCTGAAGTCACCGTGCCAAGCCAGGACGTGGATACCATCGTGACCGAATACGGCGTTGCCGAACTGAAAGGCCTGTGCGTGCGCGACCGGATGGAGGCGTTGATCCAGATCGCCCATCCGGATTTCCGTGGCTGGCTGCGCGAAGAAGCGCACCGGCTGGGAATCGTCCCACGGGTTGTGGTTGCCGGCGCAACCCTGCCTGGTTAAAACAAGGTTTTGTTGGAAGGAGAATAAGCGATGGATAAACCGAATCCTTTACCTGGCATTACCTCCCGCGTCATCGACACTCCGCGTTTGAAGCAGCATGTGCTCGTCAGCGGCGCTGCGGACGGCGTTCCCGTTATATTTTTGCACGGCAATTTCTCAGCGGCGCTGTATTTCGAAGAAATGATGCTGGCGCTCCCGGCCGGATTCCGCGGTATTGCCGTGGATATGCGCGGCTACGGCTGGACGGAGGACAAGCTGATCGACGCTACCCGCGGTTACCGCGACTGGGTGGATGACCTGGCAGAGCTGATGGACGCGCTCAAGATCGAAAAAGCCCATCTGGTTGGCTGGTCGGCGGGTTGCGGTACCATCTATCGATTAATCGCTGATCACCCCGGGCGTGTTCTTTCCGCCACCTTGATTTGCCCGGTCTCACCTTACGGGTTTGGCGGCACGCGCGGCGTGGAAGGCACGCCGTTATTTGACGATTATGCCGGGTCCGGCGGCGGGGTGGTCAATCCCGAATTTGTGCGGCGCATTACCATTCAGGATCGCAGCGCAGATGATGCCAACTCACCGCGCAATGTGATCAATGCCTTCTACTATGTTGCGCCTTTCCGCTCACCGCGCGAAGAAGATTTTCTCACCGCCGCGCTGATGGAAAAGACCGGTGCTGACCGCTATCCCGGCGATTTCACACCGTCTGCTAATTGGCCTAATGTTGCGCCCGGCCTGCTCGGCCCGGTCAACGCCTGGTCGTTGAAGTATCACCCCCACGATGCCGCCGACCTGATCCAGACTGCGGTCAAACCGCCGGTGCTGTGGGTACGCGGCAGTCACGACATGATCGTGGCGGATAACTCGATGTTTGATATTGCTGCGCTTGGCAAGCTCGGCTATGTGCCAGGCTGGCCGGGCGATGAAATTGCTCCGCCGCAGCCCATGATCCAGCAGACACGCGACGTGCTGCAAAAGTACGCTGCCAACGGTGGGGCGTTTGAGGAGCATGTCATCCAGAACACCGCCCACAGCCCCCACATCGAAAAACCGGCAGAGTTCAATGCTTTATTCCACGCCTTCCTGCGTAAAGCGGGATGATTTATTCTTCAAAACAGGAGCGAATCGATGACGGAACGTAAATTAGGCCGTGGAGTGGCGCTCGTGGGAGCCGGGATGAGCAAGTTTGGCGCCTTCCCCGGGAAAAACACCCGCGAGCTATTCGTGGAGGCCTACCAGGAAATGACCGCCTCGCTGGATAAAGGGTTTGACCCGGCCGCCGTGGAAGCGGCCTATATCGGCAACTTTTCCAGTGAATTATTCGAAGGCCAGGGCCACACCGCACCGATTATGACCGATTGGGTGGGTTTGACACCGGTGCCAGCCACCCGCGTGGAGGGCGCCTGCGCCAGCGGCAGTCTGGCGCTGCGTCAGGGCATCCTGGCGATTGCTTCCGGCTTGTACGATGTGGTGCTGGTGGGCGGCATCGAGAAAATGACTGGCCTGACCACCGACGGCGCTACCGATGCTCTGGCAACTGCCGCTGACGTCACCTATGAAATTCCGGCGGGGTTCACTTTTCCCGGGATGTATGCCGCGATTGCCACCGCTTACATGCACGAATACGGCATGACCCCCGAGACGCTCCTGCAGGTCGGTATTAAAAATCACGAACACGGTGCCCTCAACCCTAAAGCGCAGTTCGGCCAGCGTATTTCTGCCATCATGGAGGCGCGCAAGGCCAGCGCCGCCCGCAAAGGCAAACCGGTGCCAACCTGGGTTACCGAGCTGGATTTTCTGCATGACGCGGCTGCCAATCCGCAAATCGCCTGGCCGCTGCGGTTGTTCGACTGCTCGCCCGTCTCCGACGGCGCAGCGTCGGTCCTGCTGGTCAGTGAAGATATAGCCCGGCAATATACCGATGCCCCGCTGCACCTCATCGGCACCGGCCAGGCCAGTGACACTGCCTTGCATGGCCGTTCGACCCTGACATCGCTGCCGGCAGCCAAAAAGGCCGGGCAGATTGCCTACGAGATGGCGGGCGTTACTCCGGCGGATATCAAGGCGGTGGAAGTGCATGACTGCTTCACCATCGCCGAAATTGTCGCCACTGAGGATCTCGGTTTTTTCAAGCCAGGAGAGGGCTGGAAAGCGGCTGAAGATGGGTTGACGACCCGCGGCGGCGCGCGCCCGGTTAATTCCTCCGGCGGGCTGAAATCAAAAGGCCATCCGGTTGGCGCCTCAGGCGTTGGGCAGGTGGTGGAAATCTTCCACCAGCTACGCGGGTCGGCTGGCGAACGCCAGTTGCCGGGCAACCCCGGCGTCGGTATGACGCATAACGTTGGCGGCACGGGTCAAACCTGTGTGGTCAATATCTTCGAGCGGAGGTAAACCGATGAGCGACTTCGATTTTACAAGCACAGCTTATAACGCTCAACTGGCCGTAAAGAAATTGATGGGCTCGTGCTGCAAAAAGTGCGGCCATACCTTTTTGCCCCCGCGGGCATTGTGCAGTCACTGCCACGGCAGCGAGATGGAACCGCTCGAATTCTCGGGCAAGGGCAAACTGGCGGCCTACACGGTCATTTATTTTGGCCCAACCTTCATGAAGAATGCCGGGTATGACAGTAAAAATCCGTATTGCGCCGGCATTGTTGATCTGGAAGAAGGCCCGCGGATTTCGGCTCAAATCTTTGGGGTGGACATTGCCCATCCGGAGACCATTCAAATTGGCTCCCCACTTACGGCTGAATTCTTCGAGCGCGGTGAAGGCGAAAGCAAAAAAGTATTACTGGGGTTTAAGGCCTAAAGGCTTATGCCAAAAATCAGGGTCAACGGGGTGGAACTGTATTACGAGCTGCTCGGCCCGACCGACGGCAATTCTGCGGGGGACGAGGTGATCGTGCTGTCCAACGGCGTACTGATGAGTACTGCCAGCTGGGGACTGCAAAAAGCCGCGCTGTCTCGCCATCACCGCCTGCTGCTGTATGATTGCCGCGGGATGTGGCAGTCGCAGCACCCGGCAGGGCCCTACACGATGGAGCAGCACGCTGACGACCTGGCCGCCCTGTTGACCGCTCTGAACATCCCCCTGGCGCATATCGGCGGCATATCCTACGGCGGGGAGATCAGCCTGACCTTTGCCCTGAAATACCCGCACATGACCCGCTCGCTCATCGTTTCATCGTCGGTCAGCCACTCTGAGCCGGTGTTGAAAGGGCTGATCGACGCGTGGATTGCGGCTGCCCGCGCCCGCGACCCGCAACTGCTCTTCGAGGTTACCTACCCGCTCAATTTCTCGTCAGCTTATATCGATGCCAATCGTGCAGCAGTCACTGCCGCCGGTGCGCGCTATGCTCAACTGGACATGGACGCTGTACTGGAATTGTTCGATTGTTTTCAGCGGCTGGATATAACCGCTGAACTGCACCGCATCACTGCGCCAACCCTGGTGCTGGTGGGTGAGTTGGACATCCTCAAACCGCGCATGTATGCCGAAGTTATCGCCCGGGAAATCCCCGGTGCGCAGTTGGTGGTGGTACCCGGCTCCGGGCATGCGCTTTGCCTGGAGAAACCGGCAATTTTCAACACGCAGGTGTTGGGTTTTGTGGAGCAGTGGAATGACTGACAGCTTCAGCCGGCCCTATGCCGACAACCGCTGCGCTCCAGGCAGCCGCGCCAGCTTCTCGAAAACGATCACCGAAGCCGACGTTGCCACCCTGGCCGGCGTGACGGGTGATTTTAACCCGCTGCATGTTGACGCTGAGTATGCTCGCCAGACTCGCTACGGACAGCGCACTGCCCACCCCCTTTTAGCTTCCGGGTTGATTTCAGCCGTGCTGAACACCCGGCTGCCCGGCCCGGGTGTAATTTGCCTGAGCCAGCAAATCGAATATCTCGGGCCGATATTTATCGGCGATACGATTACCGCTGTGGTGGAAGTGACTGCCTGGCAGTCCGAAAAACACTTGATAACCTTAAAAACAACCTGCAACAACCAGGACGCCCGCCAGGTGATCACCGGGCAGGCCGTAATGATGTTCTTAAAGGAGGTGATGGCCTAATCCAAGCCTTTAGAAATTGCCGGAGAAATCCGACCACCCATTCATCCGGAAATTTTGTGAAACTGACTAAAATTTGAAGAAGGAGAAGAACATGAAAATTCGTTTAACCGTTATTAGCATGTTGGTTTTGGTCTCTTTGGTTCTAACCGCCTGCGTTCAACAGGTCACCCCGACCCCGGAACCCACTGCGGCGCCAACTGCTGAAGTTGTCATTCAGCCAACCGAAGTTCCAACTGCTGCTCCCACCGAAGAAACTAAAGTGGAGCTTGGCCCTGTCCTGAAGATCGGCCAGATCGGCCAAATGTCCGGCGCCCTGGCGCTCTACGGGCTGCAGCAGTCTCGCGGCTTTGAGCTGGGTCTGGAATACGCTTCCGGCGGTCAGAAAGACGATGCCGGTCGTTGGATCATTGCCAACCGCCCGGTTGAAGTCCTGGTTCGCGACGATGAAGGCAATCCTGAAAAATCAGTTCAGATCGCCCGCGAATTGATCGAAAAAGACGGCGTTGAACTCCTGCAGGGCCCCTCGTCCTCGGCTTCGGCTGCCGCGCTGACCACCGTCGCGCTGGAAAACAAGATCATCCTGATGGTCGACCCGGCTGCTTCCTTCCTGATCACCGGTACGTACTTTAACCCGTACGTCTTCCGCACCTCCCGCACCAGCTATGATGACGTGCTCGTGATCGCCAAGTACCTGGTCGAGAACGTTGGCACCAAGTTTGCCCACATCGGCATCGACAATGCCTTTGGCCAGGGTTCTGGCGCTGCTTTGGATTATGCCGTGAAACAATATGGCGGCGAAGTGATTGCCCAGATCTACGCTCCCTTCGACACCACCGACTTCACCCCCTACATCCAGCAGGCGATGGATTCCGGCGCCGAGGTGTTGTTCCTCACCTGGGCTGGCACCGGTTATGTGACCCTCTTCCAGCAGTTGGCTGACCTGGGCGCTCTGGATGTCATGCAGGTTGCCACCGGTTACGGTGACAATGCCTCCTTTGCCGCTGTTTACGGCGCTGCCGTTGGTCAGATCGGTTTGAATGTCTATCACTACACTGCTGCCGACACTGAAATCAACAAATGGCTGACGGAAAAACATCTGGAAGCCTTTGGCGAACCCCCAGATCTGTTCACCGCTGGCGGTATGGCCTCGGCCCTGGCTCTGGCTGCCGCATTGGAAAAGACCGGCGGCGATGCCACCGGTGATGTCATGATCCCGGCGCTCGAAGGCCTAAAATTTGACGGCCCGAAGGGCATCTATTTCATTCGCCCCGAAGATCACGTTGCCCTGCAACCAATGAACATCCTCAAACTGGTCAACATCGACCCGGGCCTGGATGCTCAGGGACGCCCGACCTACGCGTTCTTTGAGACGGTTTATGTGACCGCTTACGACGAACTGAAGGTCCCGTGCACCCTGGTGGGCGAGTATGCGTCGCGCTGCGGCGATCTCCCCGTCCCCACTCCTTAATCTTTGCTCAACTGTTTCCCCGGGTTCGCAGGAGCCCGGGGAAACAACACCTTACCATTTGGAATTGTCTGAAAAGAATGATTGCGGGCAGGCGCGCAGGTCATCCCCTGCGGTAAGAGCACGCCATTGCTTTTGTCCGCTTATCCGCTCAGACAATCCCTTCACCCGGAGTGCAGCGAAGTCCTGTCCAAAATCTGTGCCTTCGCTGCGCTCCCGATGGAGGCCGTTGCGGCTTTTTTCGTTTTCAAATCCAAAATATCTCATATCCACGAAAGGGACCTTCCATGACAGCTGAGCGGGAGATCCTCCTGGAAGCAAAAAACCTGCGAAAAGAATTTGGCGGGCTGGTGGCGGTGGATGACGTCAATATCGCGATTTACGCACGCACCCTGCACTCCATCATTGGCCCCAACGGCGCGGGAAAAACCACGCTCTTCAATTTGTTGAGCGGCATGATGCCTCCCACTCGCGGGCAGGTGTACTACCAGCGTAAAGACATCACGGGGCTGGCACCGCACCGCCGGGCGCATCTCGGCATTGGGCGCTCTTTCCAGATTACCAATATCTTTCCGAACCTGACGGTGCTGGAAAATGTGCGGCTGGCCGCCCAGGCAGTCGGCAGTGATAACTTCCGTATGTTGCACCGCACGGGGAGTTTCCCGGCTTACGAAGAAAAGGCGCGTGAGGTGCTTGGGCGGGTGGGGCTGCAGGGTCGCGAAGGGGCGACGGCGCAGGTTTTACCTCACGGCGACAAACGCAAGCTCGAGTTGGGCATCATGCTCGCCAGCGACCCACAACTGCTGCTGCTCGACGAGCCGACTGCCGGCATGTCCTCCGAGCAGGTGCCAGCCTTGCTGGATATCATCCGCGCCATTATGGCCGATGGAGACAAGACAATTGTGCTGGTCGAGCACCGCATGGACATGGTGATGAGCATCTCTGATCGGATTACGGTGATGCACCAGGGGCAGGTGTTGGCGGAAGGCACGCCGCACGAAATCGCCACCAACCAGACGGTGCAATCGGCTTACCTCGGCGCGCTGTACGGCGACCTGGCTAAGGACCTGGAGGACAACGTTGGATAATATTCTCAAAATCAACGGAATCCACACCTATATCGGCCAGTTTCACATTCTGGAAGGCGTTTCGGTGACGGTGCGGCGCAATGCCATCACCGTGATGCTTGGGCGCAACGGCGCTGGCAAAACAACCACCCTGAAATCCATCCTTGGGTTGACGCCACCGCGTGAGGGGAAAGTAATTTATAACGGCAAAGAGATCCAGGGGCGGCGCGCCTATGACATTGCCAGCCTGGGCATTGGCTACGTGCCGGAGCACCGCGCTATTTTTCGCAACCTGAGCGTGATGGAAAACCTCAAAATTGCCGAGCGTAAAAAAGGAGACCTGGATCGTAAATCCGAGTTTATTTTCGGGCTGTTCCCTGATTTGAAGCGGTTATACCGCCTGCCCGGTAACCACCTTTCCGGCGGTCAGCAGCAAATGCTGGCAGTTGCACGCGCCATGGTGGCCGACAATCAATTGCTGCTGATCGATGAACCCAGTGAAGGGCTCGCACCCATACTAATCGAACAAATGATGGAAGCCATCCGCATTTTGAGCGCCACCACGACCGTGCTGCTGGTCGAACAAAACTTTGTCATGGCCAGCAAACTGGCGGAACATTATTACATCCTGGATGACGGTCGAACAGTGCATGAGGGAAAAATGGCTGACCTGGTGGAGGATAAAGAATTGATTCATCAATTCCTTGGAACCGCGCTGCACAAGGGGGGGCGGTCATGAGACAGGGATTCTTCCGCCGCAATGCAACCATGTTGATTGTCCTCGGTCTGATAGCTGTGCTGGGGGTTATTGGATGGGTCACTATGGGGCAGCAGCCGTTTGTCCGCACCGCCCTCTCGGGGCTGACCATTGGCGCGCTGTATTTCATGGTTGCCTCTGGCCTGACCCTCATCTTTGGACTGATGGATGTACTTAATTTTGCGCACGGTACGATGTTTATGCTGGGCGCCTACCTGGGCTGGCAGTTCTACACCAACCCGACTTTCCTGTTTGGACTGTTCCCGTTGATCCTGGCGCTGCTTGCCGGGTTGGTGACCAGTCCCATCCTGCGCGGCGCCTTTATGCACCTGAAAGTTTCGGAAAAAGCACAAAAAACGATCCAAACGGCTGTGGCGCTGACCGGAATTGCAGTGATTGTGCTGGCAGTGCGCGGGTTGGACATCCTTGGCCTGGCAAAAACCGCCATGGTTGCCACCATGACCATGGGGAATCCGCTGGCAGAAGCCAGTGCGCAGGAACCGCTTGCCATTTTTTGGTTTCGTCCGGTGTTGATGTTTATTGCGGGGCTGTTGCTGGCGACCGCATCGGCTCGGCCCGGCGACCGGACACAGGTCGTGTACGCTAGCGACAAACGCCGCGCCTGGATTATTACGGGCAGCTTGCTGGTCTTGACCGTTATTGCCACGGTCTTCCGCGAATCCGCTCCAAATGCGGTGCTGCTGTGGAATGGCAATCTGCGCTTTTTTGCCGCGCTGGTGGTCGGGGCGCTGTGCGGGGCTGGTCTGGGGGCTGCGGTAGAAGTCAGTCTGATCCGTCCGCTTTACATTCGCCCGCTCTATCAGGTGATCGTCACCCTTGGGCTGGCCTACGTGCTGCGCGAGACGATCCAGGTGTTGTGGGACCCGCTCGCTTATCAGATGACCCGTCCGCCGATGTTCTCGCAGCCCGGGAAAGCGGAAAACATTCTGGCCTGGTTCAGCGGACAAAACCTGACTGTTGACGTTCTGGGGGTGACTTTCCCTTCCTACCGGTTATTTATCATCGTCCTTGGTGTCCTGATGGTCATCGCCCTGGGTCTGTTGATGAACTACTCGCGGCTTGGCATGATTATCCGCGCAGGCGTGCAAGACCGCACCATGGTCGAAGCCCTGGGCATCAATGTCCGCAGGGTTTTTACTATTGTATTTATGCTGGGTGCTGGCCTGGCGGCACTGGGTGGCATAGGCGCCGCGCCTTTCATCCCGGTCCAGCCCAATATGGGCGATGCGTTCCAACTTCAAGCGTTTATTGTGGTGGTTATTGGAGGAATGGGCAGCTACAGCGGAGCGGCAATTGGCGCGCTCTTACTCGGGCTGGCGCGCGCCTTCGGTGATTACCTGGCTTTGAAGTACAGCTTATCGCCGGCCATTGCCGAGGCATCCACGGTCATCATCATGGCGATTGTCTTGCTTGTTCGCCCGGCTGGTTTGTTCGGGAAGAAGGAGTAGTCATGGCAGAAGCAAAATCGGATCTCACGGCTGCTCCAAACCGGTTTACAAGCGCGGTCAAATCCTTACGCAGCGAATGGTTGGGACTGGCAATTATTCTGCTGCTGGCGTTATTCCCCTTCCTGTTTGGCTGGTTCAGCGGGACGTCGGTGCAGGATGGGCCTTCCAAGTTCTGGCAAGGCCAGTTGATCACCTTTTTTATCATGGCAGTTTACGCCATGAGCTACGATCTGCTGATCGGCTACACCGGTATCCTCTCATTTGGCCATGCAGCTTTCTTTGGCGGCGGCGCCTATGCCATGGGCTTGTTTTTGACCCATATTGGGCCCAAAATTATTGGCTCCTACAAAATTACCATCGGCAGCGCTGACATCACGGAAGTGTTGGTTTTGGTCGCTGCCATTTTTCTGGTGGTTGTTGTTGTGACCTTGCTCGGCTTGTTGTTTAGTGTCGTTTCGGCGCGCATCAAGGGCGTGTACTTTGCCATGATCTCGCTGGCTATGGCGGAGGCAATTCACATTTTGTCGAAAGCCACTGATTTTGGTAAATGGACCGGCGCAGATGAAGGGTTGCATGGCGTTCCTGTGCCGCTGTGGCTCAATCCTACTCAGCACCGGCTGCTGTTTTACTTTGTCGCCCTGGCGTTCTGTGTGATCATGTATCTGATTGCCCGGCGTCTGGTGGATTCACCCACTGGACGGGTGTTTGTGGCTTTACGCGAAAATGAGAGCCGGGTGCGCATGATTGGCTACAATCCGGTAACCTACCGCACCCTGTCCTTTGTCATCGCAGCGGTAATTGCCGGTCTGGCCGGTGGGCTCTTTGCGATATGGAATATGGGCGCCACGCCGTCCATGACCAGCGCGCTTACCACCATCAATGCCTTGATCATGACCATACTGGGAGGGATTGGCACGCTTATCGGCCCTATCCTGGGCGCCGGATTGATGCAGATCGTCGGTCAGTTCTTCTATCAATGGTTTGGCGCGCGCTGGCCGCTGGTTTTTGGTCTGATCTTCATTGCGCTGGTATTGTTCCTGCCATACGGCGTAATTGGGACGTACCGGCTGAAGCGGCAGGAATGGAAACATGGCTGGCAGCGCCTGAGAGAGCTGGTTGCCGGCAAGCGGTAACTTTGGCTAAGACTTACTGGATCAAGGGGGATGGGAAAACGGGGGCTGTCTCAAAAGAATAAATTTGTCATTTATTCCACCACATATACGGGATGGGGTGGAACCCATCCCCTACCTGTAGGGGCGGGTTTCCACGCCCGCCCGCTTTTGAGACAGCCCCTCATTATGGTGAGGTAGGGCGAACTTCTCATTTTATGTCATTGCGAGCGAACGGAGTGAGCGCGGCGACCTGCGTTCATCGTCAAACCTGTTGTGCTTTAGGCTGACCGCCGGGCGCACCGGCGCAGATTGCTTCGATCTCTTCGAGGTCTCGCAACAATAACCTGGTGTCATGCTGACGGCCTGGTTTTAGCCGGAAGCATCTCAGTGTGGGTATGAAGCGATGGCCGGTTGCACGCTTAACACCATGACGCAGGCTGGCAGCTTGCCCTACATATTTGTCTGAACGGGAACGGTCAGGCCAGCCTTGCCGGTATCGGCCTGGTACAGCTCGTCCAGGCGGCGATCGACAAAGTCAAAGACAACATCGCCAACGCGGCGGGCGTAAAGACTCAGACTGGCATGTCCGCAGGGCAGCCAGGTGATATCCGGTTCGTCCCAGGCGCGCCACAAGCGGGCGGCATTTTGCGGGGTGATGATCGGGTCGTGCTCGCCGGCGACCATCACGATGTTTTCACGCGGCAGACGGGAGCGGAAATTACCCGGACTGATCCCCGCCCAGTATTGCTCCAAATCGGCGTGTTGAATACCGTGTTTGAGCAGACTCTGGCGGATCAAATAAAAAGAATTGCCCGCAAAAACGATATCCGAGAGGTCAGCGCCGCCTAATAAGCTGATCAAACCGGCCGGACGCGCATCGACTACCGACGCCATACTGCAGGTGAATGCGCCAAGGCTCATCCCCGCCAGAAAAACGGGCTGCCTGGCTTCACGCTGGATCCAGTTGATTAAAGCGCGTACGTCCATGACCCCCTGCCGGAACGATTCGATCGAACGCACCACATCGGAGCTCAAACTGTACTGCCCGCTCCAGGTGCCAAGCGGGGCGCGCTGCATGTGGTAGGGCAAGGAGAGGTAATAAATATCCACCCCATGTTTTGCCACCAGCTCGGCAAACAATCGCAGCGGCGCAAAGCTGCTCATCATATAACCATGCACCAGGATCAACGCGCCGCGGCTCTTGCGGTTTGCCCGTAAATCGGCCAGCCCGTGGACGATATTGTTGGTGGGATGCGGCGAGGTGTAGGGGCTGGGAAAGGTGAATAGCGAGCGTACCCGGTCGTGGTGAAAGACGTAGGGCTGCTCGAAGGTTAAGTCGGGCAGGTCATCAGGGATGGCGAAAAAGGATTCGGGCGGGTTCTTCGACCAATCGATTGCACCGTCTGGAATGGGTTGAAATTGATTGGGCGTGTACCAATGTTTGTACCGGCCAAGCGTGTATTCTATGGCATTGTCAACGAAGTGAGCGAAGGCGCGGTTCATCTAGAGTCGAAGGGCAGTGGCAAAAGGGCGGGTCGCTAGTTTGGGATTGGCTGAATGTACTATTTAATTGTGGCTTCTTTTTCCACCAGGCGGCGATCGAAACGTACAGGGTCGATGATAAAGCGCTCGTGTTCGCCCTGCCCGATTTTTTCCACCTCATCCCAGGCCTCGACCTTGAAGGTTAAACGCCGGCCATCCACTGCAACCAATTCCGAGGTGAAGCGGATTTGCATGCCGACCGGGGTAGCGGCCAGGTGTTGAATGTTGACTACCGTACCGACGCTGGTCATCCCCGGCGGCAGCAGCGGCAGGATCATCTCGTGAGAAGTTTTTTCGATGTAGCTGACCAGCCGCGGCGTTGAAAAAACCGCCGGCAGGGATTCGCCGCCAGCAGCGCGAGCGGTATCGCTTTCATTTACGGTGATGACGATCTGGTGGGTCAGACCGGGGGCAAGGGGCATGGGGTTTCTCCGGTGAATGATATCGAGTGTGGATGGCCCTTGAATTATACCGAATTCTGGCGCACGTTTTCCAGGTCTAGCTGGCGGTCATCACGCTTGCGGCAGCCGCCGAATCGCGGTACATCATTACCACCAGATACCAGGACAGCATCACAACCCAGGGGAGTTCAGGCAGCGCTGCTGCCTGCGGTTCAATAACCATGTACGCCGACCGCCGGAAAAAGCCGCCAATGTCGGTATAGCTGAGAATCAACTCATCCCGGTCGTTGATCAGTTCAAGACGAGTTTGCCAGAAATTGGTGCTGATCCGAAAAGAACGGCCGTCGGCTAACACCAGCGTACCGCCGCCGCTCCAGGTGTTGTTGCGAAAGGTGGCAATCTCGGTTTCGGCCTGGCAGGGTCGGACAGTCACGCGGGTGGAGAAAAAGCCGACCCGTTTGAAGGTCCAGCAACCATCGGTTGTTTCGGCAGTTGCCAGCGTACCCCAGGCGCTGCGGAATTTCAAGGTTGCCAGCTGCTCGTCATCACTGCGTAATTCGTATTCTTCTTTGAATGCATTCGGCTGCGTCCAGACCAGTTCTTTTTGGATGGCGCTGGAGATTTTTTCCATGAGAGCCTCCTGGCAAATAGAAATGGCGCGATTCGAATTCATTGTACAGATTCCCGGCGAGGGATTCAATGCCGGGAGGGGAACCGGGCGTTAAATGGGACAAACCACGGTAGGCGTCATCGAAATATGACATTCAACTCATTACTTGTGACAAATCGCACTTTCATCCTTGAATACAGTTCTTTATAATCATCCACATAACAAGTTATAGATTTATATAACAAACTATGACAGATTTGCTCACCACCCGCCAGATACAAGATATTCTCAAGGTCGATCGCATTACGATCTACCGGATGTTGAACGATGGCCGTCTCAAAGGAGTTAAGGTTGGCTCGCAATGGCGTTTTACCACTACAGCCGTCGAACGCCTGTTGAGCGGCCGGGGTCAGGCCGAAGAGGCCGCGACCGAACCGGCTTCCATTTTTCCGGTTCATTGCGTACAGGCCATCCAAAATTTGTTCTCCGGCGTCAGCAGGATGAGTGGATTGGTGTTGGATACCACCGGCGAGCCGGTCACTGAGTTTAGCGCTCAGGCAGAACTAAGCCGCGAGGTGATGCTTTCGCCGAACGGCATGCTGGCTTATCAGGCTGCCTGGCGCGCTTTTGCGGCTCAGCCAATGGATGTTTTCGTATGCCCGGCTGGCTTGTTTTCCGTTGCCGCACCCATCACAGCGCGCGGCGCAATCACCGGCTGGATTCTGGTAGGACAGGTTTTCCGCGATGCCGCCGCCGTACGCAATGCCGAAAGACTGGCCGTCCAATACGGACTGGATACGGAGCAAATTGCCACCGCTGCCAGCAGCGCGGCGGTTGTCACAGACGGGCAGTGGAAAGTGATGAAGGACTGGGCCATTCAGACAGCGCAGGCCATCGAGAGCATTCTGCAGGAACGCACCAATTTCATGCTGCGTTTACAGCGAATAGCTGATTTAACTCAAATGGATTAAAGAGGTTAATGGATGAAAACATTTTTGATACTTGGAGCGGGTACGGCTGGTACGATGATCGCCAGAAAAATGGCAGCGCACCTGGATGCCAATCACTGGAAGGTGATCGTGGTCGATAAGAATGATCGGCATTACTACCAGCCAGGGTTTTTGTTCCTCCCTTTCGGTTACTACAAAGAGGATGACGTTGTCAAACCCATTCGCAATTTCATTGCTAAAGGCGTTGAATACATCCAGGCTGAAGTGGATCAGTTGGAACCCGCCCAAAACCGGGTCACGCTTGCCAACGGGCGCGTGATTAACTACGACTACCTGGTTGTCGCCACCGGAACCGATATCCATCCCGAAGAGACCGAAGGTCTGAAGAACGGCGGCTGGCACCAGAATATCTTCGACTTCTATACTTTCGATGGCGCGATGGCAATGGCGCCGGCGATCAGCGACTTCAAGGGCGGGCGGCTGGTGGTCAATGTGGTCGAAAACCCCATCAAATGCCCTGTAGCGCCGCTGGAGTTCCTCTTTTTGGCCGACGCGTATTTCACCCGCAAGGGCATCCGCAGCAAGGTGGATATTGTCTATGCCACTCCACTGCCGGGCGCTTTCACCAAGCCAGTGGCCTCCTCAGTCCTCGGCAAGATTTTGGAAAAGAAACATATTAACGTGGAAGCCGAATTCAACGCCGGGGTGGTCGATGCCTCCCGCAATATTCTCGCGTCCTATGATGAGCGCGAAATCTCCTACGACCTGCTGGTCAGCATTCCGCTCAACAAGGGCGCCAGCTTCCTGGGCGCAGCCGGGATTGGTGATGAGCTGAACCACGTCCGGGTGGATAAGCAAACCCTGCAGTCCACCCAGTTCGAAAATATCTGGGCGCTGGGCGACGCGGCCAACATCCCGGCTTCCAAAGCGGGAGCAGTCATCCACTTCCAGATGGAGACGGCCTACAAGAACATTTTGCAGCATATGGCCGGCCAGTCGCTGACCCATCACTTCGACGGCCACGCTCTTTGCTACATCGAAACTGGCTTCGATAAAGCCACCCTGATCGACTTCGACTATACCCACCAGCCCTTCCCTGGCAAGTACCCTTTGCCAGGCGTTGGCCCGTTCGACCTGCTGGGCGAGACGACTGTCAATCACTGGGGAAAGCTGGCGTTCCGCCACATCTATTACATGATGATGCGCGGCATCGAAGTTCCCCTGCCAACTGATTTCAGTATGTCAGGTAAAAAACAAATACTGGACCAATCGCCGGCGTAACAGTTCTGAATATGGTTTCGAAGTGTGATTCGGCGAAGAAAATTCAAATTTTACTAAAGGATTATGAAATGACTGATCTTGTGAACGTCGCATTGAATGCTGAAGGTTTTATGATCGATCCAAACCAGTGGACGAAAGAAATCGCTGAAATTCTTGCCAGACAGGAAGGGATCGACGTTTTGACCCCCGAACACTGGCGGATCATCGATTTCTGCCGCACAACCGGGCTGGCCAGCGGAAAAGCACCGACTCTGCGCCAGATTACTGTTGGCACCGGCATCTCCACGAAAGACCTGTTCGCGCTGTATCCCAAGGGCCCGGCCAAGAAGGTCGCCAAAATCGCTGGCCTTGGCAAGCCAGAAGGTTGCGTTTAATCCTTAATCTGGAAAACTGGAGAATCGATCATGGAAACCGAACAACGCAAAATCGCATTTATTTGCTCGAAGGGTGACCTGGATATGGCCTACCCCGCGCTGGTGATGGGCTGGGCTGCGCTTGGCAATGGCATCGACGTGACCATCTTCTTTACCTTCTGGGGCATGGATATGATCACCAAAGACCGCCAGAAACACCTGGAACTGGCTCCGGTAGCCAACACCAGCATGAAAATGCGCCTGATGGGGCTGCCGACCGGTACGCTGGGCATTCCAAACCTGATGGGCATCATTCCTGGCATGACCGCCTTCACCTCCTGGTTCATGAAAAAGAAAATCGCTGAAGTGGGCGCCCCGCCGGTGGATGAGTATCTACAAATGTTGGTCGATGGTGGCGCGCACTTGTACGCCTGCAAAATGACGGTGGATATGTTTGGCTTGAAGAAGGAAGATTTTGTAGAGGGTGTCGAAGATATCGTTACCGCTTCCGATTTCATGGATATGACTGAAGGTTCGCAAATTATTTTTATCTAGTCAAACAGCCATTTCTGGCGCAGACAAACTGGGGCGATGGTTATACCCGGGGGCCAGTGTATCTTTCAGGGAAAATCTGCGCCGAGCGAGCTTCGGGGGATGATTGCAGGGATGTCCGCAGGGACATCCCTGCAATGCTGTTTATAAAGGACTTCCGCCGGCCGGCGGAAGTCCTTTCCGATTGTTTTCCCCGAATCATTCAAAATATAAAAAAATCCAAAACCCTTGACTTAATTTCAACCATTATTGACAAATTGTGGTATAAATATGTCAATCTGCATGTGTTTGTGCATTAACCGCCGGACCAATAAGAGATCTGGTGGTATTTTTTAAAGTAGAAGAAGGAAGGTTAGGAAACCGAGAAGGATGGAAACCAAACTTTACGTTGGGAACCTCTCGTACAATACAACAGAAGACGGGCTGCGCACGTTGTTTGCTCAGGCTGGCACTGTGGTAGCTGTAGATGTAATTAAGGACCGCATGACGGGCAGCTCTAAAGGCTTTGCTTTCGTGCAGATGAGCAACCAGGCTGAAGCAGAAAATGCGATTCGCATGTTCAACGGCTATTCGCTCGACTCAAGGGACCTTAAGGTCAATGTCGCCCGCCCCAAGGAAGAAACCGGGCACGGCGGCTTTGGTGGACCTCGCCGCGGTGGCGGCGGTGGGTATGACCGCGGTGGTCAAGGCAATCGCGGTGGTGATCGGCGTGGTGGCGGCGGACAGCGCCGCTATTAAGAATTTGTTTTTGAAACAAGGAGATTTACAGAATGTCAGAACGTGTTACCGGAACCGTGAAATGGTTCAACAGCACCAAAGGTTATGGTTTCCTGGCTCGTGAGAATGGCCCGGACGTATTCGTTCACTTCAGCGCTATCCAGAGCACGGGCTACCGCACCCTGGAAGAAGGCCAGAAAGTCGAATTCACCATCGAAAAAGGTCCCAAGGGTTTGCAGGCCGCGAACGTCACCGTACTCTAAACATTTGCAATAAACCCGGAACAACCCCGCCAAAAACGGGGTTGTTTTTTTTTTATGTTCTTTGAATTTTGAGACGGGGGGGGCTTATGCAACGCCATCCAGCAGCAGCATGTTGACCTGCGCGCAGCGGTCGCGCAACTGTTTGACCGCGGTGTACTCCGGCGACGATTCCCAGGCTGCGGCCTGTTCCCGGCTGTCAAATTGCAGCAGCACCAGGCGTTTGGGTTGCCAGTTGCCGTGCAGGCTTTCCGTGTGTCCGCCGCGCGCCAGGTAGCGACCGCCATATTGCGCCACAATGGGCGGGGTGCGTTGTTTGACTTTCTCGTATAACACAGGGTCTGTGATGGTGATGTCAACCAGGACGTAAGCAGGCATGGGTCTATCTCCAGGGGAATTGTTGTGGGTGTGCGCTGATGCAATTATATTACCAGGCTATCATTATGTTATAAGGGTGGCGTAGATGCTGTCTTGAGATTAATCAGTTGGCATTCCGAAAGCTTTCATAGCTCAAGTAACGAACATGATTTTCCCCTCACCCCCGACCCCGCTCCCCGGTTTATCACTGACTTTTCACAGACGGCCAAATTTTCGGGGAGCGGGGTGAAAATGAACTTCGAGTGTTGTTGCAACGCCATGGCGTTGCAACAACACTCGATTAAGATAAACCCGCCCCAAGACTGGGACGGGATGGGTGGGGTTGATAACCTTATGGCAAACAGAAACCAATCAGATCAAGATACAAGGGACACGGGGGATTAATCGATATGTGCAATAACCAAATCCTGACCCCGTGGCCGAATATTAATCTACCGCCAGGTCACGGGGATTAAATCTAACTTACCGAGCTGACAATATTCCCGTGTTCCTGCGTGTGAGCATATTGGACGAACCTCGATGGGCCTCGCCCAACCCGTTAATCTTTATCCGCGCCGGCGATATCGAGCACGCACTCGGCGGGATATACGTTGTTTTCGCTGACCTCGTGGTTAGGGTACCATACCTGGGCAAAAAACGGGTTAAGGCGCGCCTCCTCGTCGTAGTTCCAGGCGGGCGGCATGCAATCCGGGCACCAGTGGCCTGCTTTTAAGATGGTATACGGCATTGCACTGAACGAATGCCCGCGAGCGCATTGCCATGCCAGCTTGTTGTACAGGCTGCCATCCCAACCGGTTGCCAGGCATGTTCCGCCGCGAAATTTTGCTGCCTGTTGTAAATCTGCCAGCTCGAGCCTGGATTTTTCTTCATCATATCCATGATTCAGCATCAGGGCCAGCCGGTGCAGGTCCGTATCCGGCATATCCACATTCCAGCCCGGGATGGCCTCGAATGCGGCATAATTCTTATAAAATGCAGTTATCCGGGCGTCATTGCGCCCCACATACCAGTGCAGCGGCCCATTACGGTGTTCGGCTGCCAGTCCCTTTAGAATGCCATAAACGAATTTCTCAATCAGGTGGCGAAATGAGTCTATGTGATGGTTGACTAACCGCACCAGCTTTAAGGCGGCTGGCATGCTAGCCAGCAGCTTGCGTTTGTAGGATTCCATATCCGTGCGCCAGTAATGCAGGTACTGGTTGGCTTCCCAACTGTCGTGGTAGTACTGCATGTGAAAATTGCGCAGCGCGAACCATCTGCGTTCACTGACAGCCTGAATGCCCGATAATCCCAGCAACTGCACCGCCAGATTCTGGTAATCGGCTGCCGGGATGCGCATTCCGGGTCCGCCGCCCATGTTATAAACCCGGCGCCAAAAATCGGAATTGTCCGGGATGTCGAGTACATTGGCCATCCCGTAACCGGCATCTGCGGAAGTGATGTTCTCCATACATGCATGGATCGGCATATGGAACATGATCGGATCGCGCAGGCGCATCAGGGCTGAGAAGTGGGTTGGCATGATAAAGGTCATGCGTAGCACCGCCCAGTGCTTGATTTGTGACTCGAGCACGATGCGTTCACCGGCAATTTTGGTGACTGCATAGAAATCAAATATGGATGGTTTGAGCGGGTCGCCCACCCGGCCCCAATGAATCGGCGGAGGCCGGTCGCCGGTAGCTGCCACAGTGGAGGTATGCACCAGCCGGATGCGGGCTGCGCCATCCGGCTCGGCCTGGATGGCATCGACAATGTTTTGGACGGCAGTCGTGTTGACCGCTTTGGCCATCTCAGGGTAGTAATCGGCGGCCGGCGAGATGAAGGCCATGGCGTTCAAAACCCAATCGGCTCCGCGGATGGCCTCCGCTACATCCGGGTAGTGGGTGGCATCCCCCCAGACGATTTTTAACCCATTGCCTGCCGCAACCCCGTGTTCCGGCAGTGCTTTAATCCCGGCTCGTTTTTCATAGGCAGCAAATAGTTTCTTTTCCCGCCGGGCTGGCAGCAAAAGCAAAACGATGTCGATAGTCTCGCGGCGTTCCCACAATTCTTTAAAGACTTCATATCCCATGGTGCCGGAAGCGCCAAACAGGACCACCCTTGGTTTCAAAGCTTCCAAAAATCCTCCCCGACCGTTACCCCGCCATGCATTCACGTTCCGGCACAATCATCTCTGCTGGTACCCGGGCGAAAATTATCCGGTTTATCGACCAGGCTGAGCCTTTAAGTCCTGATACCGGTACTGTGCTTAAAGCAAATATAAACGCAAGGCTGCGTTGCAGGATGTGACTCAGGTAGGATGTCGAGTCACGATCTGGGGAGAAAATCTCTGGCTTATAAAATAGTATTCAGGTCAGTTAAGATTAATTCTTGTTCTTCAGCTTTTTCCACCTGGCCTGCCAGTTGCCGCGCCTATTCAAGGTGTCGCTCGGCTGTATTCCGGTTACCGGCGACTGCTTCAGCCCGCGCCAGCGCTTCGTAGGCATAAGCCTGATAGAAAGGCGGCTGGTCGTTGGCAAATGACAACGCCATTTGACCATAACGCCGGGCGTTATCCGCCTGCTGCACGACTGCATACACTCTGGCAACTTGCCAGGCGCCAACCGATCTTTCCCGATCGGTGCAGTCGGGGCGTTGACTCCAATGCCACAGCGACGCCAGGCACGCTTGAATCATGGCTTCGTTTTCAGCAGCGCTGCGGGCAGGTTTTTCGAGCAGATCCCAGGTCAGATTGAAGCAGAAAGCGCTGAAATAGCGGTGAACCGCTTCCGGCGTTGATAAATCCGGAGTTTTGGTCATGGCGTTGTGACGGGTTCCGAGATGCGCAGCAGGCTGTAGCCGAAGGCCAGGCAAAAAGCCAGATAAAGAGCAGCTACAACCCACCCAACAGCATTGATGGTGCCTGAAAGCGTTTCCCGCACGGCCACGATGGTCGCCACCGCATCGCCAACGAAGACTGCGCTGGCAAGCGTCCGCAGGAAGTGGGCGTCATGGACGGTACGGGTCATCCACAAGACTAACCCTGCCAAAAACATCGTTGTGCCAAAAAAACGCGCCAAAGCCAGCCCAACCGCGTCCGTTTCTGTTCCCAGGATCACCAGGGCTGAAACCGGTACTAGCAAAAAGCCCAACCCGGTGATCATCGATACCCAGGCCTTGAGACCCATCCACTTTCTGATCTGCATGCTTGACCCTTTCTGCCGGAAAGTGGAAAAACTACCGGCTTGAATTGAATAAAACCAACGCCTGGCAGCACCCGCTATGGAAAACGGGCTCCTTATAATTATGTATAAATATACTCAATATAATTTATTTTTCAAGCAATCGCAAAAAACCTGGCTCAAGGCAGTTGCCGTTTCATGGCGCGATTTCGACCAGCAGACCGGGATGATCCGACACCGGCGAGACGATATATTCGGCTGATTTCACTTTAGTCCCCGGAGAGACAAAAACATGATCGATCAAGCGCTCGGGGTCGAGTCCGGCGGTCAGGAGCGACCCGGCCAGCACCCAGGCGCTGTCCAATACCTGATCTGTTAGCGCATATTGCTCGCTGGTGGAGCGAAAGTTGAAATCTCCCATGGCAATGATATTCTGTTTGCCCGCGAGTTCTTGCAGCACTTGCTGCTGCTGGATGATGGGACCGTCGTTGCCAAGATGAGTGACCAGAATATGGTACGGCACGTTATCGACGGTCACCTGGGCCGAAATGGCTGCGGTTTGTTCACCTGCGCTGTACATAAAGAAGGTTTGCGGGTTTTCCAGCGGGTAACGCGAAAGCAGGGCAATGCCAAAGGTACCGGTTACGGTTTTGGGACCGTAGTACGCGTACATATTCAAGCCAGTGGCAAGGGTGCGGACCAGGTCAGCATTGCCGCCTGAAAAGCGAGCCACATCGCTTTCCTGCAAGCCCACCAGATCGGGTTGCAGGCTGCGGATGACTTCAAGCTGCTGCTGGTAGGCGCGCTGACCGCCCTGGTCGTACCCTTGTTGAAGGTTATAGGTCACAACCCGTAGCGTGGCTGATTTGGCCGTGACCTCCGGCTGAGGTTCGCTGAGCACTGACGATACAATCGAAAGCACCAATGCAATGATTACCAGCGGGAAGAATAACTGGCGCTGCGCCGGTTGCGGCCTCGGGATGGTGCGCGGGCGCGTCCATAAAAGCGGTACAGTCAATGTCAGGCCTGCGATCAAGAACACCAGCCAGAAACGGTCGCGGAATCCCGGACCTACCACCGGAATGTAGTCGTACACGGTGGTAAAAACCTGCGCCAGAACGACGATCAGAAACACCAGCGCTGCGATGGTGAAACCGCCCGCCAACTGCCGAGTAGTGGGGCGGAGCCAGGCAATCTCACCGCTCAGGACAATGAAATCCAGCAGGATTACCGGGCTGAGCAGCAGAAACGCAAACAGCGGAATTTGCGCGGGCCAGGGCAGCCCGGGTTGGTAGAGTGGAAAGCTGCCGGCATCAGCCGGGAAGCGCACCTGATTGATCAGGATGACCATTGTGCCAGCCAGCAGAAACAGGACGTTCCAACCTGCAAGGTATGGACGCGATACTTGCTGTATGCGGCTGCCGGTCAGCAGCGCGCTAAAAATGCTCCAGGCAACTCCCAGCGTCAAAAGAACGAGCCGGTAATCCACGCCGCTCCAACGGGATAAAACCGTCGGGCTGGTGAAAGCAAAGTACAGCATGAGCAGCGCGCCAAGAAAACCGGCGCTCAACGCAGCGGTTGGGCAAAAACCCGGCTTTACGGTGTCTTCCGCGGGATCGAGGGTGAAATTCTCGCGTAAAAGCCACACAGCCAGCCCGATCAACGCAGCGCACAGCAGCCAGCTCACCCAGGGAAAGAGCAGCGAGAGGTCGCTGCCGGCTCCCAGCGTGCGCAGCAATACCGAGATAGACAGGGCAGAGGTTAAACCGATGCCCATTTCCAGCGCGCTGACAGGCGCCTTGCGGGTCACATGACTCAGCAGAATCGGGAACGTAACCAGCAGGATCCCCACGCCCAGGCCGCTGGCCAGCATTTTACCGCCTGGGTCGAGCACTACTTCCACGCTGCGCAGCAAGGCAGCCACTCCGGTTAGCCACAACGCCGCGCGCAGCGGCAGACGCCGTCGGAAGAACAGCAGCGCCAGCGGCGAGAAGAAAAACACAATACTGACGATTTCCGGCGGGATGTTGGTTCCGAGCAGGCCAAAGGTGTAAATCGATTCGATGAAGTCTGAGGTCAGTTGGAAGAAGAATAAAAAGACCAGACTGAGATACAGGGCGAACTTCCACGAGCGGTTGGACAAAGCGGCGGCTGATTCCATGGCAACTCCTGAACCGGTGGTTGATGGCTTGATTATAGAATTAAAACCCGGGAAGCGCGGCGGCGTTCTGGGAAGAGGTCGTCTATATAACAGGCCGGGGTGAGACCCGGCCCTTGTATCTTGATATTATCGGACTGACTCTATGTTGGGTATGCTATCAACCCCCGGTTGCTTTCGGCCTTTAATCGGTTCCCTCTGCCATGACTGTGGTCGGGGCAAAACGCGGCTGCGACTTGAGCCGCGCATGGAGCAGAACGTAGCCCAATGCCGAAATCGCGCATAACACCCCGCCGATGTACCACAACAGGTCAGGGTTGTAATTATCAAGAATGTAACCGGCAGCGCCCGGGCCAATCGTCGCCGGGATCATCCATAGCAGACTGAACACCGCCATGTAACGCCCGCGCATTTCTTCCGGGGCAAAATTGGCGGCCAGCGCCTGAGAGGTCGGCACGACGATCATCTCGCCGATGGTAATAACCACGATGGCCAGGGCGAACAGGTAATAGGCCGAGACCCAGCCAAACATACTGAAGCCGATGACGTAAAAGGCAGTTCCCAGGGCCATCATCAAAAATGGCGGCCGGTGCTTGATCAGCCGCGTCGTGGTGAACTGGAACAGGATCACCGTAATCGCACTGACGGTCAACAGAAAGCCGTAACCTTGCGGCTCGATGCCGTGGTTGTCGCGCAGGTAAACCGAGAGCGAGTTGTACATTTGCTGGTAAACCAGACCCATCAGGATACCGGCAACTAAAAAAGCCATGTAAGCTGAATCGCGCAGCACCAGTCCATACCCGCGGAAAGTCGTCAGAACACTTTCGGCTTTTTGTTTGACTTCTTCGCGCATGGGTTTGGTTTCAGGCATGAACAGGTAAAACAATAAGGCAACCACGCAACTGACTGCCGCGTCGATGATAAACAACGCCAGGAAAGATTTTTTGGCGACGAATCCGCCAATGGTCGGGCCAATGATCCAGGCCATGTTGCCGACCACCCGCAGGATGCCAAAGCCCTCCTGGCGCTGCTTCTCTGGCAGCAGATCGGCGACCATGGCGTCATGAGCCGGACCGGCGAAATGGGACAGCAGGCCAATCAAAACTGCCAGCGGAATGAGCGTGGCGAATTGATTGACCATGCCAAGCGTCAAAGTACTGACCGCGCTGAAAACGAGTCCGATGATGATGATGGTGCGCCGGCCAAACCGGTCGGTCAATGCCCCGCCAATCATGCTGCCAAACAGGCCGAATATCGAGAACAGCCCGAGGACCAGTCCGGCTTCGGTCATGCCGACGCTGAATTTTTGGGTGATGTACAGGGCGAAGAATGGAAAGAGCAGCGTCCCGCCGACCCGGTCGATGAAGGAAACGCCTACAACAACCCAGAACTTGCGCGGGAACTCGTTATAAATCTTCGATAAGTTAGCAAACATGAGCAATCCCTTTGACAGAATGGCTCCATCATAGCACAATTAATCCGGGTCTATTCGCCAGTATTCACCGCCGCCGCCCTCACGCCCCATCATCCGATATTCGATCAAACTGCGGCGCAGGAAAGCCGTATCTTCGTTGAAGCGCAGCAGGATTTCGTTGACCTGTTTTTCGGGGTAGCGTTGACCCGGTTCGAAGGCTTTGACCGCATAACGCAGAATTACCTGGAGCTTTTTGTCCTGGGCAGGGAAGGTCTTGACGCGCCCCTCTCCATCCAGGAAGCTGGACAATACTTTCCGGTCGTAGGCGTCGCTGCTGGCTGGTTCCGATAGCTGGCGGATTTGTTCATCCTGCAGCAGGCGCTGCGACATGTCCTTCAGGGCGTCGGTATGCAGCGAGTAGATAAAGTAATGCCCATCCGTCCGCGCTGACACCAGGCCGGCTTTGGCCAGCCGCGCCAGGTGATGGGAGGTGGTTGACATCCCCAACCCGATGGCGGCGGATAATTCCTCGACGCTGCGCGGCTGTTGGGCGAGCAGCCCGATGATTTTCAAGCGGTTTTTATCTGCCAGGGCTTTGAAGAAACCCAGTAATTCAAATTCCTGTTCCTGTGTTGTCATTTCAACCTTTGTGATAATATTTCGATAATCATAGAAATGATATTACGTCATTGAATAATTTTTGTCAAGAAGAAGTTGGAAAATTTCGATTACAATAAAGCCTTCCCACAAGTAAACTCCCCTCCAGAAACAGCCGGCAAAGCGGCCGGGCAGCAGTCATCTACAATCTTCCGAGGTTTACTCATGCGAGCCGCGATCTACGAACAATTCCAGCAACCCTTATCCATACAGCAAGTCCCGGACCCGACGCCTGACCCTGACGGCGTCGTCCTCAAGGTGATGGCAACCGGGTTGTGCCGCAGTGACTGGCACGGCTGGATGGGACACGACTCGGATATCCGGCTCCCCCATGTTCCCGGGCACGAGCTGGCAGGAGTGATTGTTGCAGTTGGCCGCAATGTGCGCCAATGGGTTGCGGGTGACCGGGTGACGCTGCCCTTTGTGTGCGGCTGCGGATCATGCCCGCAATGTGTTTCCGGAAATCATCAGGTCTGCGATCATCAGTTCCAACCGGGGTTTACCCATTGGGGTTCTTTCGCCGAATACGTCGCTATTCATTACGCCGATGTGAATCTGGTGCGCATCCCCGATTCGATAGAATTTTCGACCGCCGCCAGCCTGGGCTGCCGCTTTGTAACATCCTTCCGCGCAGTGGTTGACCAGGGCAAGACTTCAGCCGGGCAGTGGGTGGCGGTGCACGGTTGCGGCGGAGTCGGTCTGTCCGCCATTATGATCGCCAACGCGATTGGCGCGCGGGTGGTAGCCGTCGATATTTCCGAAGAAAAGTTGGCGTTGGCGCGGCAACTGGGCGCCGCCGCGGTGGTCAATGCGCAGACCCACACGGATGTCGTCGCGGCTGTAAAGGATATTACCGGTGGAGGCGCGCATGTTTCTCTGGACGCGCTGGGCAGCTTGAGCACCTGTTTTAACTCGATTGCCAATTTACGCAAACGCGGCAAGCACATTCAAGTTGGGCTGATGTTGGGCGGTCAAAATCACCCGCCGGTGCCCATGGATAAGGTGATTGCCAGCGAATTGGAAATCCTTGGCAGCCACGGGATTCAGGCTTACCGCTACCCGGCGCTGATCGATATGATCGAGGCCGGCAAGCTGCACCCCGAATTGTTGGTGCAGAAAAAGGTCAGCCTGCAGGAATCGCTCGATTTGCTGGTGAACATGGATTCCTTCAATACCACCGGCGTTACTGTAATCACAAAGTTCGATTGAGCGATCTTTATTTGTATTTTTCGACCATTCTTTGGATGGTCGTCATTTGCCGTATGGTAGTCGGCTGGTGTAGCGTCTTTTCCAGCACGGCATTCGAAAATTTGGATTCGCTCTGGCGTACCTGACATAACCAGTACACCTCACGGCCAATTACTTTGAATTGATCGATTTCGTTTTGCAGCAAGTTCAACCGCTCGACCCAGGCGTTTTCGGGTGGCTGTACCAGGAAGGCAACATTGAAGGCCGCAGCCCGGGCGAAATCCTGAGCGGAAAAGGGTTGGCAGGCGGCGATTGCCGTTAACTCATTAAAAGCACGAAGAAAGACGGATATGTTGAACCCTAACCCGGAATTCAGCCCGGCCTCGATTCTAGATTCCAACGCCGTGGTATCCGTCAAATTGGATTCAAAAATGACATTGCCGCTGGCAATGAAGGTTTCGACCCTGTTGAAGCCGAGGGCCTCAAACTGAAGGCGCAACACCTCCATTTTGACCGTATGGCCGCCGACATTGACCGCGCGCAGGAAGGCAAAATATCGCTGCATGGAAGAATCGAGGGATCTGCGAGATTTTTGCTATTGGGCAGTGGATGAATAAAGCTGCTTGATCTCACCCAGGTGATAGGCGCAGTGTCCCAGGAGGATCATGCTGGCGGCCACCACATCCTCGTTCCAGTCTTCGCGTTTGTTGATAAAGTCGAGTATATCCTCGTAAGTTGCGCGAATTTTCGCGCGCATCTCGTTCCAGGCTGCCTGATCGATGCTGCGGTTCTTCCAACTGCCGGGCCAATCCGCCTTCGGGTTTTCCCCATTAGAATAGGCGGAAAAGAGTTCCATCAGGTAGAGGGTATGCCCACAGTGAGAGGCAATGGTCTCTGCTCCGGGCTTAGGCGCGGCGGATGCCACTGCTGCATCCAGTGTATCGATTGTCCCAAGTATGCCAGCCCGTCCATTATCCAAAATGTAACCGTATTCGGCATCGGTCGCCCCGAAAATCTCCGGCAGCAGGGTCAGCAGCCATTTCTTAAAGGTGTTGTTTTCCATGGTTCTCCTCCTGATTATCCGGGAATTTGACTTCATTATACTTGTCAGCAGAAATAATCTACAAAAATAGTCATAGATATTTGTTGATTCTACTATAATGCGGTATATCGGCATTCAAGCCAACAGTGAGGGATTTACGATACAATGCTGACATGACCTCCTTACTAGATGATCTCCATTGCTATATCAGTGTCGATGTGGAAACGGCCGGTCCCATTCCCAGCTGCAACGCATTGCTTTCGATCGGGGCCTGCACCATTGGCGAACCCCGGCAGACCTTTTATGTCGAGCTGCAGCCGGATCATGAACTGGCAGATCCGCAAGCCATGGCAATCCACGGCCTTGACCTGCAGTTGCTCCAACAAACCGGCCTGCCGCCCAGGGACGCGTTGCTGAACTTTGACCGTTGGCTGTCTGCGGTGGTACCGGCGGGCAGCCAGCCGTTGTTCGTCGCGTTCAACGCCCCGTTTGACTGGAGCTTCATCAACGATAGCTTTATCCGCTATCTGGGCATGAATCCCTTTGGGCACAGCGCGGTGGACATTAAAGCGGTTTACATGGGGTTATCCAGAAAACCCTGGCGGGAAACCTCCGGTGAGTATTTGCATCGCCTCTATAATAATTCTCATATGTTGACGCATAACGCCTTGGAGGATGCCATCGACCAGGCAGTGATTTTCGAAGGTATTTTGGCTGAGATCGAAAAGATGAACACCTCCGAATGATTGGGGGTCCTGCGGCTTTTTCGCGTTAAAAACCTGGAGGTAACCATGGTAATATCGCCTGACAACCCGTCGAATGAGTTACATCGCATCGTTGAATCGGCACGGCGCCTTGGCGTGGAAATGGACGAAGGCGAAGCTACGCAATGGCTGATCGCCATCTCGGCTGCCAAGGGCGCTGCGGATGTGGAGGTCAACACCCGCGAGGGGATTTTTGGCCATCGCATCTCGATGCTTGATTTTTCATCCGAACGGTTGGATTATTTCCGCAAGATTGGACATTTGGTCGAGTTTGCCGACGAACCAGGCGTGGTCGAAACTGCCCTGGCGCTTTCCGGTTCGGCAGCCCAGTCCCGCATCCAAACCTTCCCCGGGGATGCTGATTTCTTCGAGCGCGTCAACATTATCGCACCAACCCGCGAAGCTGCCTGCCGGATTCTGGCGCGGGTAATGCGGGAAAAGGCATTGAGCAGTGCAAAAGGGCCCACATACAAACTGATCGAAGTGAAATTCGGTTCTTACCCGTTTGCTCTCGTCACTGCCAGCGGACCGCAAAAGGCCGGTTCTCCTATCGCCTGGGTCCCGGCGGATATTCAGGCAGGTCAAATCGACGGTAAACTTACCGACGGCAGCCCGGCAACTGTCACCTGGGAGCAGGTCAGCCTTGAACCGGGCTGGTGTAAATTGGACTGGGTGGTGGCGGATCCGATCGAAAATCAACTGGTAAACGCCAGCAATATGCTGGATGTGACCTGGGAAGCGCCGGATGGCGCGATCGTCCCCCTGGATGGCTATCTCGACCCGTATTTCCAGGAGGTTTACCTGGAATCCGACTCGATTCCGATCTTCACCAAACTGGCCAAACACGTTGACAGCAATGCCCTGGACGATTATGTTGCCAGCCTTGAAAAGGAAGTGCACAAGTACGTGGGCTCTTCCCCTAATTATGGCAAAGCGGCTAAGCGCATGTACAACATCTTCAGATTGACCGGGCGCTATCAAGAGGCGGCGTATTTGCGCGAGTTGTTCGATGAACCGTCCACCGTTCTTTATCAGGTCTGGTCGCTCATTCGAACCATTGACGATACCTTTGGCGGGGGCAGCGATATTCCGCTCGAAACGCTGCTTGGACAGGCGGATCACTTGATCCTGACGGTGGTGGATGTGCTGGAAGGCGAAAAAGAAACAGAGATCGTGCGTATGCTGCTGCGCTTGCGGGGTATCCTGTCGCAGGAGAAGGCCGGGCAGGAGCTTTCGCCCCAGGCGGAAGCCGCGCGGGACGAGGTTATCAATCTGGTCAACAACTTTTATTATGAAAAATTGACCGGTTTGCCGGGAATCAAAGCTTATATGGAAGGCCTGGTGGGCGAAAAATAACCGCCAGGATCGAACCTTCGAGGGACTGAACAACTGAAGAAACGCTCTTAATTATTGTTTAGGCTGCAGTCCAGTACGCCTTTCATTTCCGTAACAACTTCTGGCGGCGGAGGAGTGCCTGCTTCGCGCTCGATTCTTTCCCATTGAGTGCAGAGGAAATTTTCAAACCCGGAATTACGGGATAATATTTTCTGGCTGGTTTCAATGTATCCGTGCCAATCTTGCAGGTAGTATTGGGCTTCCAATAGGGGCAGGTATTCAAGGCTGTACCGCGCGTCCAGACCCGAAGTAAATGATTCGTCCATTAAAGTTGTAATTTCGATCCATTCCTGCTTTTGCCTGCCAAGATCTGCTTTTTGGAAGAAATAACACCAGTTATGCTCGGGTTCTTTGCCAAAAATCATAGGATCCGGTGTAACAGGGGTGGCTTCAAGGTCGATCTGATCCAGATTGGACAGCTTGAGGATGTTTAAATTGGTTGAGTCAATGAGGGGGTTTCCAAGGTAGCCACCATCAAGGATGACTAAACATCCAGATGTTGGACGGTTGAGAACTCCAATTAATTCAGTGGATGATCCTTCATATTTGATACTGCGGAGATCAACTTGAATCGGTTGGTCAATGAGCGGTTCTTCGAATGCTGTTTCAACATCAGTCGGCCGAAGATACCAGACTGGTACGGTCGTACTGAGGTTATCTCCGCCGTATAAAACGTTGAGGGCAAAACCGGCGCTATGGTGCGAAGACAACCCACTCGGAACATTTCCAGAAAGAAAAGCGGTTCCAGGTTTTATATTAGGAACGCGCCAGGCAATTTGCCAGTAATACTCCCGTTGCGCTTGCCAATCGACTGCATAGCTGTGGGTGTTTTGCACCTGAAATGCAATGGATAAGCCAAGAATGACGGTGAAAAGGATACTCTTTTTTCGACGGTTGTCGATGAACCAATCTATCAGGATGACGATCAGCAAAACTGCACCGACCATCGGGGCTAAAGTAAAACGTTCACTCCATTTACCCACCAGCGCCGACCGGTTCGTAACCCACACAGGCAGCCCGCCAAATATTACCCCGGCGCTTCCAAGAATTGCAGCTGGAATATAAAACCCCTTCCCGGGTTTGATTTCGTTGGTTTCGTTTCTTGCATTCAACCATAAACCAAACAAGGCTGCTGTAATCAATCCAATACCCCAGGAAGCGAAGATAAAGGGTGCTTCTATTCGGGAAAACGATGCTTGAAGCGACCTCAGCCAGCTTTGGCCGATCATGAACACCATGTCCTGGCGTCCCAGGTTGACCAAGGCAACCAGGTTCGTGACAAAATTGCCTTTCAACCCGGACAGTAGCACAGGCGCATTGGGTTCAGCAATCGAAGCAGCCGCAATATTCTGTGGATAAACCATCAATCGCCAGTACAGATATCCGACCAGAATGAGAAAGTATGGAATCATGGCCAGTGCCGTTCTGGCAGTCCGGGTTTTCAAGGCGAGTCGGCCATCTTTCCGCTGAAAAGCCAACCAGATCAATATCGGGCGGAGCGCTTCCAAACCGACAAAATATTCCATGGTGACCATCTGGCCAAAAGCGGTTGCCAGGGAACCAAGGCCCCAAATCCAGCGCAGCCAGGAGCGCGATTGAATAGCCTTTACCATCGAGAAAGTCGAGAAGCTGTACAGCAGAAGCGTAATGAAATGCTGATTGAAGGCAACAGAAATGGATTGCAGCGAAAAGCTGGGTAAAACCAATAAAATCACGCCAAACCAGCGCAGCAACCATTGGTGATCTTCCCATAATAAAATCAGGGTCTGGGTCAGCAGCCAAACTGCTGAGCAGCGGATGATTAATGTAAAGATTTGCCAGACCAGTGGGGTCATGGGGAGGAGGGGGAACGACGGCAAATAAGTCCATGCTGAAAGTGGCCTGTCGTATTGAAAATACTCCATGAGCGCCTGGACCGAATGCGTCTTGTAAAGAAAGACCGCCTGCCAGTCATCCCAATAAAATCCCAGCGCTGAGGTTGTGACGATATAGCTAATCCAACCAACCAGAAATAAAACCACGAAATACCATTTCGGATTATGAATGATTTCAACGGCACGCTTCAACGGAACGCCCCCATCCTGCAGGAATAATTTATTCGATTTATTATTTCTGGGGAAACAAAAAAATTGAATGATCTCTTAACGAATTATATCCAACATTTGAGCTTGGCGGCTCAGTTACAGGTGCTGTCCCAAAAGCGGGCGGGCGTGGAAGCCCGCCCCTTGCATCTTGATCTGATTTGTTTCTGTTTGTTATAAGGTTTTCAACCCCACCCATCCCGCCCCAGTCCTGGGTCGGGTTTGTCTTAATTGAGTGTATTTGCGCCGCTACGGCGGCGCAAATACACTCGAAATTCGTTTTCCCCCCGCCTGTATGAGATGCGTTCCACCCCATCCCGCATATGTGGCGGAATAAATGACAAATTTATTCTTTTGAGACAGCTCCTGAATGTCTGAAAATAACTACTTTTTCAGTTCTTCCGGCAATTCAGGGATTTGCAGCTTCATTCCAGGGCGGATGAGGTTGGGGTTGCTGCCAATTACAGCTTTGTTGGCTTCATAGATGAGTGTGTAGTAAGGAGGCGTGGCGTGCTTGTAATACTTGAGGGCCAGAGCGCTCAATGTGTCGCCGGATTTGACTTCGTATTCCGCGATAACTTTGGGTTTGGCGGCTTCCGCGGCAGCTTTGGCATCGGCAGCAGCTTTGGCCATCATGGCGTCAGCGCGTTTCTTCGTTTCTGCAGACAGTTGTTTTTCACGCGCCAATTTTTCGGCAGCGGCTTTGGCTTCAGCGGCTTTTTTATCTGCGTCAGCCTTTGCTTTTAACCTCGCCTGTGCAGCTTCAGCAGCCTTGCGGCGGGCTTCCGTTTCTGCAGCCTCTTTTTTAGCAGCCGCCTCTTTGGCGGCAGCTTCAGCTTTTTCATCCCGATCGGTCAGTGCATCCACTGCCATGTCAACCAACGATTTGATTTTCTTTTTCTCGGCCATTAGGTTAGATTCATCCTTCCTTTGGTAAGTTTGCGGCCATAATAACAGGCCTATGGATCAATCATTAAATCATTATACCTAATGTCGGGCATTTCCTTGATCGAAAACATATTTCTGTTTGTTGTTGGTTATAAAAAAATAACAGCCAACTGGTAAGGTTGGCTGTTAACAATCAAATGGGAAGAACCCACTTCACTGAAATGATTACCGTGCTACTGGCGGGTGGGCATCGGCCGGCGCTGGAAGCGCTCATTTGGCCCGACACGACGGATTGGCGGCAGCGCAGGCATTTCTTCGCCCGTAACCTTGTAGCGTTTAAGCGGCACACCGAGCATGCGCTCGATGGAGCGGATCATGGGCAGGTCCTCACGGGTTGCCAGGGTAAAGGCATTGCCCAGACGCTCCATCCGGCCGGTCCGGCCAATGCGATGTGTATAGGCGACTGCGGTGTCGGGGACGTCGTAATTGATCACATGCGAGACCTGGGTAACATCGATGCCGCGGGCTGCAATATCTGTAGCCACCATAACCTGCACCCGGCCGCTGCGGAAGCTGTTCATGGCTGCCTGTCGTTGATTTTGTGACAGATTTCCCTGCAAAGAGGTGGCTGATACGCCCGAGGTGGCCAGTTGATGGGCGAGTTTTTGGGCGCGGTGTTTGGTGCGGGTAAAAACCAGCACCTGACCGCTGCCGGTTTGCTGCAGCAGCCCCAGCAGGGTCGAATATTTAGCTTCCTGTTCGACGGGGTAAACCGCCTGTTGCACGGTTTCGACCGGCCGGGAAGCGCCAATTTCAACCGTCACCGGGTTTTTGAGCATGTCCATCGCCAGCGACCGGATTTCCGGCGGCATGGTGGCAGAAAACAGCAAAGTCTGGTGGTCTTTGGTGATTGCGCTCATGATGCGGCGGATGTCGGGCAGGAACCCCATGTCAAACATCATATCCGATTCGTCCAGCACCAGCACGTCGATGGCATTCAAATTGACCACCCGCTGCCCCATCAGGTCGAGCAGACGGCCCGGGCATGCGACCACAATTTCCGCTCCGCCGCGCACTGCTTTGATCTGCGGTCCGGCGCTGACGCCGCCGTAGATGCTCACGCTGTGCATGCCGGTCTTTCGACCCAGCACCTTGATGACGCTGTGCGTCTGTTCTGCCAGTTCACGGGTCGGGGAAAGGATAAGCGCTCGCAGTCGTCCGCGCGGTCCGCGCAGCAAACGCTGCAGGATCGGCAGCACAAAGGCTGCGGTTTTGCCGGTTCCGGTCTGGGCCATGCCAAGTACATCGCGCCCGTCTAAAACGGGCTGGATGGTTTGAGCCTGGATGGGGGTCGGGGTCGTATATCCGGCCGATAAGATACCCGCATTAATAAACGGGTGGAAAGCAAATTTTTCAAAACTCACAACAGGTCCTTTTGGCAAACAACGAGCCAAGGCGTACCCAGGCCCTAAAATTGTTCACAATTTAATAGATAATAGATTTTAACAATCCGTACAAGGGTCTGAGTATAACACAGTATTTGGGGAAATCAAAATTGTGGTTGTAAACTGCCCGCTATTGCGTTTTACGCTGGAACGCCGTTTCCACCAGGTCGCGGATTCCCGGAGCTTCCAGGTCGGCCAGGCGCTCGACGTGGACATGCCGCGCAAGTTTACCGGTACCTTGCAGCAGCCCTTGCGGGTCGGGCAGGCTGGCACCCTGGGCAAACATGATGTTGATATAGGCTTTGTGCAGCGTAATGCCGCAAATGAGACCTTTGTAGCTGTGATCCAGACCATAGGCAATCAGGTTGGCGGAAGGGTCAAGCTGCTCGACGGTTTTGGGCATCACAGCCAGAATCAACACTCGGGCGCCGCGCGCCAGTTCGCGGACCGTGTCTGAATAGTTCATTAAAAAGGGCTCAAGCGCCGGGGGCTCGTTTTCAGTCATTGGCAGATTCTAGCATAGCAGCGAACAGGACAACGCAGTTTCCCGTCAGTAATTTACTCCCTGAAGCAGTTTTTGCGCTCCTCAAGTTTAAACAGGACCTGCACAAGCGTATCTGCACAGCGCCAGCAGGGTTAATGTGTATAAAATAAATAAAAGTTGTTATAATAATTTGCAAGAAACCTTGACCCGTTCATAAATAACGCATCTACGAAAGAGGAGGAAAAGATGGATCTGGGTACAATCGTTGTTTGGATTATCGTTGGCGGCATCGCCGGTTGGTTGGCAGACCTGGCAGTCAGAGGCGTGCGATTAGGCGTTCTCGGCTCGATCATAGTTGGTATCCTGGGTGGTGTCCTTGGCGGTTGGTTGTTTGGCGTGCTGGGGATTTCGCTTGGAGGTGGGATACTCGGGTCGATTATCGCCGCCTTTGTTGGAGCAGTGATTTTACTGCTCATCCTGCGCGCAATTCGGCGCGGGTGACCTGTAGGAGTTTAAATAAGCAGCGGACTGAACAACAGTCCGCTGCTTATTGTTTCCGCCTTATTCGACCGCTTGTGGAGCGCGGAAGGTCTGGGTGTAAGGATCAAACCGGCTGGAGACTTCGATTAATGTTCTGAGATCATCCCAGCATGCCTGGTCGAAAGAGGTGATGCGGGTAAAGCGTTTTACCAGGCAATCCCCCTCCAGCAATCTGGCCGGGTCAGGCAGGTGTACGCCGTGATTGAAAGCCAGCCGGATATGATCGGATTGGATCAAAATCTGGCAGATGCCGGCGCTGACCGGACCACCGCGCTCGGCATAATAATAAACCAGCCCCTCAGATCGAATATCCTCGCGCGCTTCGGGGGCTATTCCTCTGACAAGGTTACGCAACTCGACAACGATCTCAAACAAGTGCGGGGGCACGTGCTGAAATCGGGTCTCGAGCTCGTGGAGTGATATCACCGCTGTGCCTGAGTATGCCTGAAATCGCCAACAACTTACTTCGGCGCTTTGTCGGTGAATAAGCCGACCATGGTACCGGAGGGATCGGTAAACAGGGCAAACCAACCCATTTGCGGTATTTCCTGCCGGGGCAGCACGACTTTTCCGCCTGCTGCAGTGATGCTTTTGAGCTTGCCTTCCAGGTCGCTGGTCTGAATATAAGCTACAACCGTGCCGGTTTTGTACATCTGCCCATCGACCTTTGCGAATCCACCGCCCAATCCTTCAGGCGATTCAAAGGTGGCGTAATTCATCGCTGGCATCTGTTCCACCTTCCAACCAAACACGTCAGAATAGAACTTTCCGGCAGCTTCCAGATTTGCGGCTGCAAGTTCAATGTGGACGATCTGATTTTCTACGCTCATTTTACCTCCGTACATAAATGTTGATATATATAATCAACTATACGTCTAAAATAATTGCTTGTCAAAGGCGATTTTAAAATCATTCCCGCAATACCAGGATTAATTCCACTATTTCTTCGCCGCGGGCATTGGAAAATCCTTTATCTTCGCCGATCACTACGAATCCGCATTTTTCCAAAACTCGCCTTGAGGCAATATTATCTACCGCGACCCGTGCATACAACGGGCGCAGCTTTTGCTGCCGGAGGAAGGCTTTCAACGCGCGGGTAGCCACTCCTTGCCCCCAAAACTCGCGTCCGAGCCAGTAAGTCACCTCTGGGTCGCCGAACCAGGAATGGTGCAGCACATAGCCGGCTACCTGGCCACCTGCCAGGATGGTACGGATTTGAATGTGTCTGTCAGCCAGGATTTTTCCCCAGTGGGCATTAAATGCCGCGCGGTCGGTGGCATTCTTGCTGGTAAAAGCCGCCATATAGTTGGCCTGCGGATCGAGTTGCTGCTCGAAATAGATTGCCAGGTCTGAATCGATCACCTTGCGCAGGCGGACTGTGACGGGGGTGGTCGTGGCCATGGATTTACTTCTGTGAAAGCTCGATAAGCTGTCCATCGGGGTCGCGTAAATACGCAGACCGGCCCCAGTCAAAATCACGCGGGGCAACCTCCAGGTTGAGCCCTTGTTCCGCCAACTGCGCACAAACTGCGTCCAGGTCGTTTACCGAAAACGCGAAGTGATTTTCCGGCGAGAGGCCGCTCTCGCCAGTCGTGAATTTGGTATGGATAAGCAGACTGACTCCTCCGACAGTGAAAATGGCGATGTCTTCATCAGCCACATCCGGGGCTTTTCCCAACAGACGGCGGTAATACTCGGTCATTTTTGTGACGTCGTCCGTGAAAAAGGCGATCTCTGAAAGCTCCATATTCTATTCTCCAGTCCAGGGATCATCTCCAGTAATGAACCCAGGCCGATGCTCACACATACCCGGCAGAGTGGTAGCGCTCGAAACCGGCGCGGGTGAGGACTGCCAGTTCTCCGAACAAAGCCGGGTCGGGCTGCCTGAAATTGAAACAGGATTTCCCCTGCATCCGTTTCCGCAGCGAGTTGGAAATGTCGTTCAAGAGATCTGGAAACACATAAACGGGCATCAGGTAGAAACTGACATAGTTCTTGCGCAATTGGACGCTTCCAAAGAACAGGGGTTGCTTGTTCGGCAGAATATGGCGCGTGCCCAGGCTGTAACCGTTATCGCTCGCTGCCGTCCGCACCAGTTGAGCTTCGTATGGTTCGAGGATTGCCCGCAATCCGGACATGACCGCACTGGCCTGGCTTTTGTCGAGCGGCGCATTGGTTGTCAAAATCCCTCCACCGGCTGGCGAATCACGGTTTTCCATTTAACCGGGTCAGCCTTGCGAATATCGCTCAAATAGATTTCATGGTGTTTGCCGCGACGCCGGCCGTGCCCATCGATAAAATCATGCACCCTGGCGACAGTGGGACCTTCCGCGCTGAACGGACCGACATGCAAGGTTTGGGCGCAAAGTCCTTCGTCAAAGGTTTCGAAGCGCAGCCTGGATATTGCGGCTAATCCCTTCTTTTTACCCGTTTTCAAAGCGTCATCCACCAGCTCCCGGGTGACCGGGGCAGGCTGCATGATCATCATGGTCCACTTCCAGTCGGATTTTGCCTCCACGCTGAAAGAAGTCATGTCATCGGCCCACCACAACCCCTCCAGCGGCATGACGCCATAATCCAGAGCGGCAGGTCCTTTTTTCACCATGAATTTTATAGCGTAGGCTGTTGAAAACAATGCTTCGACAACGGCCTGATAATCCGGCGAGGTATTCGGGTCGCCGGCGCCGTCCACCATGAGGAAATTCATGGGCGGCACGATAACTTTGACAACTGATTTTGCCGTGGGCAGGTACAGGTATTTGAACGCTTGCTTATAATCGATCTTTTCCATTGGCGCTCCGGCCTGGTTACGACGGATCGGAATCTTCGGCCGCTGCGATTGCTTCCGGCCGGTAGGGTGCCCGGTCATCGATATTGCCGACGAATACCGGCAATCTCTTGTGTCCAAGCTGCTGACGGATGGCCTGATTTTCACCGTTATGGTACCAGTAGTGATAAATGGTGCGCTGCAGCAGGTTGCCAATGGTTCGATCGGAGGGTTTGCCATTCACCACAACGGTTTCCAATAGTTTGGTGGAGGTCAGCGTATTCAGCCAGGGGTCGACCATTTTGGTGATCTTTTGCCAGATATCCAGTATCTCTGAAATGGCCGGCGTACTGGCCGGTGCGCCGTAAGCAAACATCTTTTGAATATCAGGGAAGGGCATTTGACCCTGCCCGTAATATAAAAAGTAGCGCTGCTCCTGCCAGGCCAAATGGCCGACATTCCAACTGATGCAATTCATCGGAAGGAGGCGCTTCGCGGCATCCTCGTCGCTGACTTTTTTCACCCCAAGCAGAAATTCGCTGCGGGTGAAGCGCAATTGGGTAACGAGCGGGTGAACTTGCATACCTACCTCCGATTCAGGGAATGGGACAACCGCAATGGCCAATGAGCAATGTTGACTGGCAGGGTTATCAAATTAGTATAACCAGGTTTTACCGTCAGTTCCACCCTTAATGGCAGGTTTTTACCGCCCCGGGTTTCAGGGTACAATCTACCCTTGACCGGGGAATGCGATTTTGTGGTCCGCTGATTGAGCCTGCTGAATGGAAAACAAGAACCGCATCAGTTTATATGATTTTATCAAACTGGCCTTTGTGCTGGTTTTGGTGTCTTTTGTGATTGTAATTGCGCAGCCAGCGGAGCGGCCGGTTCAGGTAGCTGAAACGAATTTGCCTGAATTTCCACCGGCTAATTTTGAATGGGAATATGACCCGACCACCCATGAATTAATGAACCCGCAGGGGGTTCAACTCTACCGGTTGGGGCCAGATGGTACGTTCTGGCAGCCGGTGATTCCTGCCAGTGTGTCTTTGCAGTTGCCGGGAGGGTACCGGCGCAGACAAAATAACCAGGGCGGCTGGCAAATCTTTGATAGTTCCGGGGCGATCGTTGCTTCGTGGAATGCAGTGGAGTTCCGCTGGGTGATGGGACTCATCCGCACGGCGACGCCCCTCAGGCCAACCGCCACGCCTGAGCTGAGTGCTACGCCTACTCTCCCGCCGACCCTGACTCCGAGGCCAACATTAACCGGAACGGCAACGGCCACTGCCACGCAAAGCTGTAACACGCCGGTTGAAACGCGCTTGACTGCCGGTCAACCCGCCCGGGTGGTTATCAATTTAAACTTGCACACGACGCCGGAGATGGCGGACAACGTCTTTGATGCCAGCCCGGCTCTCTCGATAGTTGACGTTCTGCAGGGGCCGCTGTGCGTGCCGTACCAGGACGGCGCTTACTGGTGGTGGGAAATCCGCAATGAAAAGGGCGTCACGGGTTGGTCGGTGGAGGCCACGTTGAGTGGCGAAGAATATTTCCTGGCGCCGCTGGAATAGCTATTTACTTACCCTCTAATAACCGTTTTCCGGCATCGGTCACGTTTTTGACCAGCACTGCGCCGCCGAGGGATTTCCCCTTTTTGATCAGGTTTTTCGTTTCGAAAACATCCAAAGTGAAATTGACGACGCTCATCGGGATATTGAAGCGCGAGGCCAGATCATCATTGGTAGCCAGCCCCTCATTGGCTAACCCGTTGAGCATTTTGATGACCAGCTCGTCATAACCAGGGATGAAGGCGCGCGCATAAGCTTCGAAGCCGTAAGGGGTGACGTTGAATATTTCGACCCCGGCCGTCCCCATGATGCGGGCGGCTTTGATCAACCCTTTCTCGTCCAGCAGATCCAGACTTTTGTTGCTGACCTGCGGAGTAAGCCCGTTGGCTTCAAGCATCCGCCGAATGTCAGAGGTGTTGATGAATGTCCGGCCTTTTTCCACTGCATACTCGTTGCTTACCTTCAATGCAATGGTTTCACTGGGTGATAGGCCTGGGATAGCAGAGTCGACTGTTTGTGTCAGCGGTTTGGGTGTCGCAACAATGCTGGGGGGCGCGCTCGGCGCTACGAACGCCGTTGGCGCTGGCGCCGCAATCGGCGCGGCTGGTTCGGCAAGTTCACCCTGAATGATCCGCACGATTTGCTGAATTTCCCGGTCATAGTTGTCCAGGTCGCGGATTTTTACCCATTCGGCGGTGTTCAAAACTTCCGGTAGTTCAGCATTTTCGATCAACACCGGCACCACCTTGCAATGAACTGCAATCCGTTTAATTAAACCAGGGCGCAATTCCTCGGTGACCCAGGGTTTATTGGCGCTGAGGTTGGAGAGGATAATCAGAAATGCGTTGGCGCTTTTGATCCCTTCGGTGAAAATTTTCTCGATGATGCTGTCATTTTGCTGCAATTCCCATTCGTCCACCTGTGACCTGACGCCGTATTCGGCTAATTTGTACGTGAATGGGATAACAAAGCTGTTCTTATCCTCACTGGCGTGGCAAATAATCACAGTCGGTCGAGTTGTGTCCATTTTTCACCTTCCAGAGCGGTGGAAAACCGATCCACCAGAATATATGGTTGCAGGCAGGTTAAACAGCAGCCCGCAGCCGCTGAGGTTCCTAACTAATTCTAGTATCATTTGCCATTTGTGTTAGCTAAATTTTTGCGCAAAATGGCCGACAGCGGCTTAACAGTTATGCAAAGGGGCTTACAAGTAGGGCAAGTTTCAGCTTGCCCGTTTAGCCCGGACAAGCAGAAGCTTATCCTACAATGCCCACCGCTTTAAACAGCGCCAGGGCTACGCTGTTTAATCAGGCCAAGGATCCAGGTTTGCACCAGCTTGTAGGTAGGGCAAGCTTCAGCTTGCCCATCTAGCCCGGACAAGCTAAAGCTTATCCTACAATGCCCACCGCTTTAAACAGCGTCAGGATTTCCTCGGGCTGATCGAAAATGGCATTCGGGGAGTGCGCGTGGAACATTTCCGCCGCGGTATAACCCCAGGTGACCGCGCCAAAGGCGATACCGGCCTGCTGCGCGGATTTCAGGTCGCGCACCTCATCACCCAGGCACAACGCCTGGTTAGGTTGGGTATTGGTTGCCTTAAGCACCTTTTCGAATTTAGCCTTTTTGCCAAAGATCGATACACCGCATTCGAAAGCCTCGAAATGCGCAGCATTGCGCGGCCCCAATACCTGACGGATATTCTGCTCGTCGTTGGATGAGACCACTGCCAGTTTGATGCCCGATTCGATCAGTGTATCCAGCACCTTTTGCATGCCATCCACCAGCCGGATATTCTCGATCTGGCTGGCCATTTTCTTTTGGACGTGGCTGCCGATTCGCACCATTTTCCAGATCGGGATTTTGAATTCCCGCGAAATGTGGTGAATGTCCACCTTGCGCAACTGCTCCAGCGCCGATTTTTCCAGCCGCGGCAGCTTAAAGCGGATTGCCAGCTCATCGAAAATCGACAGGAACCAGGGGTACGAATCCGCCAGTGTGCCGTCAAAATCAAAAATTACCAATTGGTAAACCGGGTGGGTGGTTGAAATTTCAGCCATGAAGTGCATTCTACCCGAGGAATGGATTTTTTGCCCGTGAAATAAAGTGAAAATCCGGTTTAACCCCGCCAAATGGATATCCGATTGCCCCGAAAAGGATAACGATATGGAGGGGTAGAAAGACATTCGCTGCCAGACGGTAAAATCCTTCCAGGAAGCGAACGTTTTGACCTCAAGACAGCAACCACAACCTGAACGAATCGGACCAATTTCGCGGTAGAATTGGGCGTTCTCCCGATCAGACTTCCTCAGCTTTATTGCTCGATACCGAACCTGTTCGCTGACGCCAGGGTTATTTAAGATATCCTCATGTGGAGTATAGATTAGATGAATAAAGCGATGCTTATTTATAATTCGAGGGCGGGGAACGGCGTCGCCGCGGGAAAACTGGTTCATGTTCAAGAACTTTTACGCCAGGCCGGGATTGTTTTTGACCTGGTCATCACCGACCGTCCGGGACACGCCATCCAGTTGGCTCGCCAGGCTGGCGAAGACGGATATGCAGTGGTTATCGCCGCCGGAGGTGACGGGACCGTCAACGAGGTGGTAAACGGATTAATGCAGGCGAAAATGAATGGCAGCGGCCGCCCGGCGCTGTCGGTACTGCCGGTCGGGCGCGGAAATGATTTTGCGTACGGCGTTGGCATCCCCCAGGAAACTGCCGATGCGGTGAACGTGTTGGCGGGCGGTCACCGCCGCAAAATCGATCTTGGCCGTTTTGTCGGGGGAGATTATCCCCAGGGACGATATTTTGCCAACGGCGTTGGGCTGGGGTTTGATACCGTCGTCGGGTTCGAGGCTGCCAAAATCAAGTGGCTGCACGGAGCAGCTTCTTATCTGGCAGCGCTGGTGCGGACCATCTTCCTGTACGCCAAAGCTCCGGTATATGAAATCGTGATGGATGGTGAAACCCTGCGCCAACCCTTTTTGATGGTGTCGATCATGAACGGGCGGCGCATGGGCGGATCATTTTATATGACGCCGGACAGCGACCCGGCCGATGAGACTTTCGATCTCTGCCTGGCCGGGCAGGTCAGCCAGTTGGCCATCCTGCCGCTGGCGATCAAATTTTTCAGCGGCACCCAGGGCAAGCATCCGGCGGTGCGCATGGCAAAAGCGCGAAAGGTCAGTGTACGGGCCATTCAAGGCACCATCCCGGCGCACGCAGACGGTGAGACCATTTGTACAGCCGGGCAGGAATTGTTTGTTGAATTGATTCCTGGCTCACTGGATGTTATTACTATCCCGGACGGGACGGCAGCATGAACCGCAGAGCACGCCTGATGAATTGGTTTTTGCGGCTTGTTTTTCAGGCTGTCTGCCGCATCGACCTCGAGGTAATCAAAAAAATTCCCACCAGCGGACCTTTGATCGTGGTCTGCAACCACATTAATTTTCTGGAAGCGCCGGTGTTGCTCCCGCATTTGGATAACCCGGCCGTCACCAGCGTGGCAAAAAAGGAAAGCTGGAAGAATCCCCTCTTTAAATTCCTCTTTGACCGCTGGGAGATCATTCCCATTGACCGGGATGCAGTGGACCGCGAAGCTTTCCGCCGCTCGCTGGCGGCTCTCGACCAGGGGAAAATTTTGGTCGTCTTCCCCGAGGGTACGCGCAGCAAGGACGGTCGCATGCTGCCGGGCAAGCCGGGGGTGGTCACCATGGTGATGCGCAGCGGCGCGTCCATCCTGCCGGTTGGCTTTCATGGGTACGAAAATTTTTGGGAAAATCTGAAACGCCTGCGCGCGACGGATTTTCATATCGCCCTGGGAACGCCTTTTCACATCCACTTGAATGGGGATGCACCCTCGCGGGATGTACGCCAGGCTGTGACCGATGAGATTATGTATAAGATTGCCGAGCTGCTGCCGGAGCGCTACCGTGGGCATTACCAGTTCGATGGCGCGGTAAATTACCGTTATGCTGTAGCGGATTGACCGCGTTAAACTTACCTGTGCTATTGTCGCCAGGCGCAACCGTAGGTTGGATTGAGGGCGTGGCACAGCAGCTTATTTGTAGATCCCGTGCGTTGCCCGAAATCCAACAATCCCATCAAATCTACTGCTGCATCACCCGGCGCAACCGTAGGTTGGATTGAGGGCGTGGCACAGCAGCTCTTTTTTAGATCCTATGCGCAGCCCGAAATCCAACAATCCCGGCTACTGCTGCTTCAGCCGGCAATTCAGCATCCAGTTGATGCCAAAACGGTCGGTGACCATGCCAAAGCGGGCGCCCCAAAAAGTTGTCTCCAGCGGCATGGTGACTGTGCCGCCGGAAGCCAAAGCGGTAAACAGCCGGTCCTGCTCATTCACGTCGCTTAAGTCTACGCTCAAAGTGACCATGTTTCCCGGTTCCGCCACGAAACCCGGCATGCCGTCTGATGCCATCAAATGAACATCCTCGGCTTTGAAGTCGGCGTGGAGGATGTTGTTTTTGAACCTGTCTTCCACCTGCATGTTGGCTTCGGCATAAGTTTGCAAGGACAGGATTTCACCCCCGAAGGTCTCTTTATAAAAGTAAATCGCCTCACGGCAGTTGCCGGCGAAATTGAGGTATGGATTTAAACTTTTCATAGCGTTTTCTCCTGTAATTTTTAAGTCATGTTGAAACAGGTCTGACTCGCAAGGTTTTTAAATATACCCCGAATGAACGCTAATTACAACAATGTTTATATATAAACTCAAAGATATTTGAGCTGAGAGCGTCAATCCATCATTGGCAATTCCGTGCTGATTTGCGGATTTAGCGCTGCGGCTGGCACATTCTCAGCCATCTTTTGGGTTAATTTCATGCGTTTGCCGAAGTATATTCCCAGCCAAATGCAGGCGGCCAGAACATTGCCCATGCGCCAGCCGATAGGCCCGACCCAGTTTGCCAGCAGGGGCGTCCAGGAAACGAACCAGGTTACGACCATCCAAATGGGGTTCATTCTCGCCAGGGATGGCATCAGCAAAATGAAATGATAGGGAAACAAATGGGGTGTTGCAAAGCTGCCGGCGGCCATGAGTAAATCTTCATCGCCGCGCGACAGCCACAACAAGGGCAGGGCGATGATGATGCCCCACGGGAACAAGGAAATATCTTGCACCCACTCCACCCGCCACTCCGGTGTCAATGTATTTATGAAGTTCAGCGGCCACAACCCCCAGATTGCCAGGGAAAGCAGTCCCCACACCACCCCGGCGATCATGGATCTCTTTTTTGCAAGTAAAGCAAAGGCTGCAAGCTGCGGTTTCATGGCTGCCAGCGGAATACCCCACGGCAGAAGCAGCAATCCAGCCAAAACCAGACCGTCCAGGTTCCCCAGGTAGAGAACCCACAGTGTCGGCAGCGACAGGATCGCTAATGCGATCGGCCAGGGAGAGCGGTTATACCTGAACGACCGGTAAATGACGGCAAACAATGTAATGGCTACAACCAGCGGCCAATTTAAAAATTTTAAAATGACGGCTGTCCAGGGGGTCCAAACCGGGCTTACCGCTCCTTTCGAAAAAAACACGACCCAATCGAACCCTTCCGGCAGGAACAAACCCACGACATAACAAAATCCAAAAAGGGAAACCCAACCAAGCCATTTTCTCCAGGATGCCTTTTGCCCAACCGGTAATTGATTTATCTGCATTTTTTATTCGCCTTAATCAGAATGGGTTTTGTAATACCACATTTCCGTCACCCTATTCAAAAACCATTCCGCAGATACAGGAACAGGCGTCAAACCTTTTGCCGTGACACTTTGGTGGGGCTGCCCGCTGCTTGAAACTGCGACTTCTGGGACAGGATGATTTGATTGATGGGTAAACCAGCCGATGATTGATCCAACTTTATCAGCCTTTACCTGCTGCTGCGGTAACCCTTCAGGCATCTTTCGGGTGCTCGATGGCGTGGACGATGATCAACTTCAGATCTGCCAATGGCAGCGGTTCGGAATTCTTGAAATTCAGGCTGCCCTTGCCGCCCTTGATTTTAGGGTGTTTTGCTTTGAATTCAGCCAGGTGGCCAGGTCCGTTGGTATAAATCGAGACGCCGTCCTTCCAAAAACCCAACCCGACCCACCCTGATTTGGCTTTATAGATCGGGATTCCGTAGGAAATGGCGCTGGTCGCTTCGGGGTACAACTCCATCACCAGCGCATGCATCTGTTTGAAGTAAGATTTGCTGGCTTCGGGTACGGCATCAAAAAAGCGCTGAACGTCGGCGTTCACGGCAACTCCTGGTTTTCCGTTATCTGGCGGCAAGGATGCCAGGCTCAAGGATTTTACCGGTAGGTTAAACCTCCGTTGGAAAACGGCAACCTATCCAATCACGCACATGGTCCATCGATAAGGAAATAATAGAGATTTCCGGCGCCGATTGCAAGCTTTTTAGTCACCCCAATGTTGAAGCAGCCGCGCCCCTGGTAAATTCCAGGGGCGCGGCTGCTATGATCCGGGAACCCCAACCGTTAATTGCTGCTGCTAAAGAAATCCTTCAGAGTCTGCGTATAAAAATCCGGTGTACTGATGTAAGGGAAATGGCCGTTATCGACGGTCACAACCCGCGCGGATGGGTAGGTGGTTTTCAACTGCTCACGCAAACTGGCTTCCACCAGCGGATCGTTGCTGGCCTCGATGATCAATAATGGGATCGCAGTAGCGGTTGGCGGCTCAAATTTTTCTACGATGCATGCATACCGCGCGGCAACCTGAGCTTTATGCATCCGCCCGGCGCTGATTTCATTCAAAAAGGCCAGCGTCATCTCATCATTTCCCGAGGCAGGGTAAATGCTGCTGGCAAAGCTGCCCCGCAAAACCTTCATCACCAGCCATTCAGGCAGGTATGGGATCAGGCTGCCGATGGTTCCGTTCTTCTCCTTGATCAGGTCGTTTGGCGGGAAAGTGTTGGCAAGCACAGCTTTTTCAATCCGTGCCGGGTTACGGCTGATCAGGTACTGGGCAAAGTAGCCGCCCAGCGAGGTGCCGACCACATTGAATTTGTCGATTCCTGCCTGAGCCAGGATTGCCAACAGGCCATTTTCCATTTGCGCCAGCGAAGCGGCAGCCGGGTAAGTGACGGCAATGACCCGGTAGCTGTCCTTGAGTGCTTCGATCTGCTGCCACCAGATGTCGTAGGAGCCGGTCATGCCGTGCAGGAATACAATCGCTTGCTGGCCGGAGCCGGTCGAAAGATATTCCCACTTCAGACCGTCAACCTCCAGCGATGCCGGCGGGTTGTTGCTCCGGAACGCTTGAAGGCTTTCCACCTGGCCCGTTGGAGCCAGGCTGTACACCTGGGTAAATTCCTGCCGGGGGACCGGCCATAAATAGACGCCGGCCAGGATAAGAATGATCAACAGGGGGATAAGAATGACTCGCCGCATAGGATCCTCGATGATTGGAATTTACGTTCACCGGTATGAAACCCCTGATGACGTTTTTGGTTGCCTGCCGGGATTTAATCAGGCTCTTTGGGCTGAAACAGCTGGTCAGGCTCCAGCCCGTTCCGGGCAGACCCTTCAGGGCAGGGATGCTTGCTTGCCGCGCCTGACCTTTTGCGATCTCAGCGCCCGGAGTTGATCAGTCGTTGGAAAATTCCTGAAATTTCAGTATCAAACGCATTCAATAATAAGAGCGCCGCTATGATCAATGCAACTGCAATAAAAATGGTCTGATTCAGACCAGATCGGCGACCATGCTGCAATTTAAAGATTCTCTTCCGGGCTGTTGCCAGGTCCCTCGCAACGGCATATTGCACATTTTTCACACGCGCTTTGGGATGTAAGGTGCAACGCCGCTGTGAATCTAATTCGACGACCGCCCGGCAACGCTGGCAATAACCGAGCGCGCTGACCTTGCCTGTGACCAACAGCTCTGTAAGCTGAGCGGCTACCTTAGGCTTGCCAGCTTCGACTTTTTGCATGACAGCCAATTTCCCGGCAACCACATCGGCAGGGATGACATACTCGATTTCGCGCCCTTTGGTTTTTGGATGGATCGGGCAATGTTCATCTTTGTCCAAAGCACCAACCTCGTTGCACTTTGGACAGTACCCGATAGCCAGCGCTTTGCCTGAATATAAAATCGTTTTGATTTGGGAGGAGCGGCGGCTTGCGGCATACGTACCCGAATCCGCGCCGGTGAACATTTTTACTGCATCGGCTTCACCCTTGAAAGCGTTTTGCGACGTGGCAAGCGCCAGGCGGTCGCGAGCGGCATCCTCTACAAACCCGACCATTTCGAATAATTGTGCGCGCTGCTTTAACAGATTGCCCTGCTCTTTATCCGGCGCAATCTCCATCGCGCTTTCCACATCCGCCAGCGATTGCCACGGGTTGAGTTGGATATGTCGTTTGGCGCGGTTGATGTACTTGACATATTCCGGGGTTCTGCGAAGGGGTACGACAATCGCAGTGATGAATGCGATAACGGTTGCCAGGCCTAGGACTACTGGATTCAAGAAGGCATCCAGAATCGGGATGTCGGGGGCCGAGCCCGGGTTTTGGATATAAAAACGGTAAAGCAGGTACCCAAAAAAACCGGCTGCTATTAGCCCTGAGAAGAAGGTGCTGATACGGGCGCCTGCGCTTTCGGCGAGCAGCAGCTTTGCATCGCACTTCTGACAGCGTACTGCGCTGGATGGGTTTTCTGCCTTGCATTTCTGGCAATGAATGCGGGCCTCTCCACGTACCGGCGCTGGCGTTGCAATCTCAGCCGAATCCATCATGGGCGCGTCGGGTTGTGATGTTTCAGCCGGCGCCGCTTCCACTGTCACTGCGGGAACATTTTCTGCTGTTTGGACTGCTCCAGCCTGAACCTCAACGGGCTGTACGTTGGCCGGCGCCGATTCGATTTCAACCGGTGGTGCGTCGGCGGGCATAGCCGCCTGGGTCTGCGCAATCTCTGCAAAACGGGTACAGGGATCGGCAGATTCCTCCCCCAACACTGCCAGGAGCGGCCTGGGCGAGGATTCAACGGCAAAAGCCCGGCATCGGTTGATATTCGGGACATAATTTTTGCATACCGGGCATTGCACCGGATTGAATGGCACGTGTTGAGCGATTTGCATAGACATTGCAACACCTCTTTCTTTGGTCTTGACTGACTCGTTTTCCCGGTGATACATTTTGGTGGAGGTGCTTAAATATCAAGAACGCCGCTGGACGCTGGCCGCCAACCTTAATTTTTCCAACCCGGCTATTCATTCTCCCCACCCCGTACCTTGAATTCAATTGTATACATAATGATAAAAATGGGTGATTAAACCGGCCTTCAATATCCGCGATGGCGGATTTAGCTATGTTTTGAGGTTGGGCGTTTCCCCACAGTATTGGAAAATTACCCGGTAATCGGCCTCGGGGTCTGCGATCAGAAGAGTTGCCAATGAAAATTCCTGATAAGCACCCAATATGGATTATTTCCCCTAAAAGTTTATTTATGTGGTATAGTATTGATGTCTTAGTAACAGGGTTGTCGTTTTGCTGTCAAACCTCTTATGGGTTGACAGCATTTTTTTCGGCAAAAATCGCCGGAGCAAGGAAAACAAAGCTATGGAAGTAAAACTTTTTATCGGGAATCTATCCTTCACAACGAAGGAAGAAGACCTGCGCACTTTGCTCGCTCAAGCGGGCACGGTGGTATCAGCGGATTTGATTAAAGATCGTTCGACCGGGGAATCCAAGGGATTTGCCTTTGTGGTCATGGGCTCACAAGCCGATGCTGCGAAAGCAACCCAGATGTTCAACGGCTATTCACTGGACGATCGTGAAATCAAAGTTGGAACCGCGCGCGAACGGGATGCATCCGGCGGCGGTTACAACGACCGCAACGGCGGCAACGGATCACGCCGGCCTGTCACCCACAAAAACCGGGGCGGCGCGCGCCGGTATTAAACAAGCGTATAAACGAAGATTTTAAGGAGAATATCAAAATGTCAGAACGAATTTCCGGAACTGTAAAATGGTTCAACAATACCAAGGGCTATGGTTTTTTGGCCCGCGAAAATGGACCCGATGTGTTTGTCCATCATTCTGCGATCGCAGGTGAAGGATACCACTCACTGGACGAAGGTCAGAAGGTGGAATTTACCGTTGAGCAAGGCCCCAAAGGCCCCCAGGCTGTCAACGTAACTATCCTCCCGTAATCAGCACTTTCAAAACACCACCCGAACAGACAATCCGCGGGTGGTGTTTTATTTTAAATCCCAATCTTCCAATGCCGGATGTTTATCCGTTCTCGTAGGCCTGTTCCAACCCGGCAATATCCAGCTTCACCATCTTTAGCATCGCTTCCATGACACGCTGGCTTTTGGCAGCATCTGGATCATTCAACAATTTGCCCAGGACGCTCGGTACAATTTGCCAGGATACGCCGAATTTATCCTTCAGCCAGCCGCACTGATCGGCCTTGCCGCCTTCCAGGAGCCGGTTCCAGTAATAATCTACCTCTTCCTGGTTTTTGCAGTCCACGAAAAAGGAGATGGCCGGGGTAAAAGTGAAGGCCGGGCCGCCGTTGAGCACCATGAAGTCTTGTCCCTCGAGCTGAATCGTGCCGGTCATAAAAGTCCCTTTGGTTCCGGGGCTCCCTTCGCCGTAACGCGAAACTGAGACAACTTTGGAGTTCTTGAAAACGGAAGTGTAGAAATCAACGGCTTCTTCAGCGTTATTGTTGAACCATAAGAAGGGGGTAATCTTTTGCATGGTGATTTCCTTTTTTTGGCTAACAGGTTGTCAACCCGAAATGATCGGGATGGGGTCACCCAGAATACCATAATATGACAAATTAAGTCAATTATATACCGACCGGGCTGATGAAAATCGTAGGATAAGTAGGGGCGCCTCGCGAGGCGCCCCTACTTCTTGTACGAGATTACGAAATTTGTAGGACAAGCTTTAGCTTGTCCAGGGCGAGAAAATTGTAGGATAAGCTTCAGCCTGTCCGGGATTACGAAATTTGTAGGATAAGCTTCAGCTTGTCCTATCTGATGAAATTTACGTGATTGGCTTGTCCATGTCACTTCAGCCAACGGCTCAATCGAGGCCTTTGGCCTGCGCAAGCTGACAGCTTACGCTACATTATGCGCCGGCGTCACTTTCAATTTGCCCGGGCGGCGCATGGAACGGAAAATGCATGCCTGAAAATGCCACACTGCTTAGCGTTTTATAGTACAAATAAGGACACTTCGTACCACCATGGAGGAATCAACCATGAACCGTTCGAAAGCCAAACCCGGCAAAGAAGCCAGAATCGCCGCTGAGGAGCCGCTTCCTGCCCCACCGGTGCCAAAGAAGCTGCCATTCTTCAAGCGGCTGTTCAAAAAGCAGCCCAACATCTTCCTGACCTTGATCCGCCAGCAGGCGCAAATCACCCTGGAAGGCCTTGACGCGCTGTCGAACTTCATGGAAACCCAGGACCCAAAAGCCGAAGCGCTGTTGACGTCCAAAGAAAAAGAAGCGGATGAGGTTCGCCGCATCCTCATCTATGAACTCAACAAGACCTTCATCACCCCATTCGACCGCGAGGATATCTTCTCGCTGTCGCGCGCCATCGACGACGTGCTGGATTACGCCTATTCGACCGTCACCGAAATCGATATCCTCAGGGTTAAGCCCACCCCCTACATGGCGCGCATGGCCTCCCTGCTGCGCGACGCCGCCTTCGAGCTCAACGCTGCCGCCAACCGGCTGGAGGATCACCCCGGGGTGGCCAGCGAGCACGCCCAGCGCGCCAAAGCGCTGGAAAACCGGGTGGAAGCGGTTTACCGCGAGGCGCTGGCTGACCTGTTTACCGGTGCGGAAGACATCAAGCATGTGGTGAAGATGTTGAAAAGCCGCGAGGTGTACCGCCACCTCAGCAATGCGGCTGACCGCGGCGACGAGGCCGCCAATCTAATCGCCGATATCGTGATCAAGACCACCTGAGCCGGGGGGATGAACCGCGCATGACTGCCCTGCTCATTATCGTCATCGTCCTCACACTGGTGTTTGCTTTCCTGAACGGCATCCACGATTCGAGCAACATCGTGGCGACCATGATTTCTTCGCGCGCCTTCTCGCCGCGCGCCGCCCTGGGCGTGACCGCTCTGGCAGAGTTCAGCGGGCCGTTCATTTTTGGTGTAGCCGTGGCCAACACCATCGGCAATGAAATCGCCGACGCCTCCGCCATTAACATCACCGTGCTTCTGGCGGCAATTTCTGCTGCCATTTTATGGAACCTGCTCACCTGGTACCTTGGCATGCCAAGCAGCTCGTCGCACGCGCTGATCGGGGGTTTTATCGGCGCGGTGTTGATTGGCGCCGGCTGGGACAAGATCATGCTCGCCGGCCTGGAAAAGGTGTTGATCGCGCTGTTCGCCTCGCCGCTCATCGGCTTCGCCTTCGGATTCATCATCAACCGGCTGATCACCTTCCTGTTCGCCAACGCGACCCCCAGAGTGGGCTGGCTGTTCAAACGCGGCCAGATCGTGACTGCCGTGGCGCTGGCGTTGAGCCACGGCGCCAATGATGCGCCTAAAAACATGGGCATCATCACCCTGGCGCTGGTGACCGGCGGAGTTTTGCCCGAATTTGCGGTGCCGCTGTGGGTGATCTTTGCCAGCTCCGGCATGATTGCGCTGGGTACCGCCCTGGGCGGATGGCGCCTGATCCGTACCCTTGGCGCAAAATTCTTCAAGATTCGCCCGCTGGACGGCTTCAACGCCCAATTGGCCTCGGCCGTGGTGATCCTGGGCAGCTCGATCCTGGGCGGGCCGGTGAGCACCACCCAGGTCGTCAGCACCTCGATCATGGGGGTTGGCGCAGCGCACCGCTTTAGCAAAGTGCGCTGGGGCGTGGCGGTGGAAATTGCCGTCGCCTGGCTGCTGACCATTCCGGTCAGCGGGCTGCTGGCGGCCGGGATTTACTGGGTGTTGAGTAGGGTGGGCGTGGGGTAAAACAGCTTAACAGAGGTACAGGCTTCAATGCCCCATTCAGGCCAGCCATTGTAACGGCATGGGGATCGCGAGATTCCGTCAGGGATTTGTGTCACCCGCGTTTCCTGGTGTTGGCATACCTCCCGCCTGCCGGTAGGGCCCTCAACATTAAAATGCGACACACGCTGCGCCTGTAGCCGAGAACGCCAGGGGTTTTGTAGGGGCGGGTCGAGACCCGCCCGCCTGCCCCGGCCCGAGAGCAGAGAGTCGCATTGGGCAATTGGACAAATGATCGAAACCCGGTCGTATGGAAATCAAATAATAGCGTCCCGGCAAATAACTCTTTGCCGTACTCATTTGAACCGGGGGTGGAATTGTATGTATTGAGGTCAAGACCAATTTGATGCAGTCTCTACCATTTAGCTGACCGATGACTTGTATGAAGGTGATTTATTGCTGATGACCTTTTGTCTCATTCCTTTCCCAGAATTGTTGTAACAAAGGTAATCGCACCTGTTTTGCATAAACGATAGCTGCTTCCATTTTGCCTGTAATGGCAGACGACAAGGAATTCCATTCTTCATTGGATAACCTGCCATGGTCAAACAGATGGTGATGGAGAGGGCATAGCATTACAAAATTGTCTCTATGTAATGGACCACCTTCCGATCGCGGAATAATGTGGCATTCATGGGTTATTCTTTTTTCTCCACAAATGGCACAAGGTTCATAAGTAAGGTGCAATATATTTCGCTGTTTTTCTAAATATTGCGAAAAGTCAACATCGCGAGGGTCGAATGGTAATTTCACTCCATATTTCCCATATACGACCAACTGAGCGATGATGGCAGTAACGATATTGTGTATTCGGTTCCGAACATCCGGTGTCAAGGGTTGATTTAAATTTTGATTAGTATAAGAACTTAGTGGATAGAGCCAAGTAAACACCCACCCATATTGCCTTTCAAGCCGCTCATCTGGTTTCCACCCTTTTAATTCATCGTATCCAACAGCAGTACGCAGGCGTTCATTAAATGCTAAAGCATCCTTTAGCTGGTGTCTGCATGTTCTTAGTTCTTTTTTGAACTTAAGGAGTTCATTTGATAAATCGTTCGGCATTGTGGAATATCCCCTGTAATTAAGAATCGAATTAACAATTAATTAAGATTGGTAACCTTCTTGTCAGTCATCAACATCTTGTTCGTCTGGAGCTGTTGGTTCGTTTTTATCAATAGAAATCATAATTGATCTTACGGCTTTATAGCTAATTTCTTCAAATCGACAATATTCTTCAATCCGAAGGCTGACATTCTGGAGGACATGCCGAATACTTGCTCCGTGTTCTTGCGCTTCACCAGATAATGAATCCTTCGTCCAATCTGGATTTATTTCAATGATTTTTTCTGCTTGCTCATTTGATAACACATTGATATTAATCATGATTGGGTCTGGAGCCTCTTCTATAATTTTATATTGTGTAAGGATTCCAATTAAGTTAATATCCACAAGGAAGATGGATTCCTGTGGAATACCTTTATTATGCAAAATAGGCCATTCATTAATTAGTCCCCAAAATGGCACTTCCCCAAGCGGATTACTTTGCACACGCCAACCAGGAATAAATAGGTCAGATGAATTTATTCTCTTTGTCACTTCTTTACCATTAATAAATATAATCGGTCGCAAACCGAATTCGACCATCTCATTACCTTGTTGGATTAGGTCATCGTTAATGTTTTCGAGTTTTGTTAGGATCGACTCACCAATACAGAACTGAGATCCAAGGAATCTATCCTCAAATTCAGCCAATCTACGCCCATACAATTCTCCCAATCCAAAATAAGTGACTCGATTTTGTTTGATAAATGCTTCTTTTGGCAATAATCTTCTGATTTCAAAAGGTTTATTAATTCTAATTACATCATTGTCGACGAGTTCGCGATATCGGCCATATTTATTGACAAGCTGCCGAATAGTTGCCGTTTCCTTCCAGTTTTTTATTACCAATAATTTGAAAGAAGTTATTCTTTCATCGTCCAAAGAAGCTTTAATAATGCCATCTTCTTCCAGTTGTTGTTGATTTTCACTTGCGTTTTGGAGAATTTCAATAAAAAACTTAATCCTATCTTCAATTCGTTCTATCCCCGATTTACGCATGACTTCAAGCCATAGATTATTGTTAAATAATTCTTTGACTTTTTTTTCTATTGAGACGAAGATATCCTTGCTTCGGTAAGAAGGATGGACCGATGGCATAAGATCGTGTTGGTCAGGTAAGAGTTCTAATGATCGAATTATAAAATATATCTCAATCCAAGATTTATAACTAAGTGGGCTAAAAGAGGGTTCGTCAAATCGCGATTCCCGTTCACTCATTTCCCATGAATCCCAATTGAATAGTTGATCTTCTTTTTCCCCCCAGGAGTCATCAGAATAATCCTGATAGAATTGCGAGAAATCCATAAAAAATTGATGGACTGATGGGACTATGTTGAAATAATCATCTCTCGTTATCATCCCGGATTCCAGTAAATGTATTATCCATCCCCCAAATCCTAAAAACATTCGTTGTTTTAACCTCTCTAGAGCTATTTTATTTTCCAAAACCAGTTTATTTATTTCGATTTCTTTCGACAAAATTGATTTTGTACCTTCATCCCCTACATAATCTTGTTTGATATCAAGTAATGTAATATCCATTTCATTTATATCAGAATAAAATCCATGAACTAATTCTTTAATTTCGTTGGCAAAATTACCAAACCTGCTTAATGAGTTAGCATCGAGGGCAATTTTGAGCAACCGGTTCCAAGTTACAAGAAGATCGATATAATAATCTCTATACTCACTCAGTAGTTTTTCATTAATAATAATTTTTTCGAGGCGAGGATTAAGAGTAAACCTGCGATGTTCAACTAACAGTTGCACAAAATAATCAATAGTCCTTTCTCTTTGTGCTGGATTTTGGATATCAGCACACCTAAAATAAATAAGAGCATATAAACTCGCAAACTGTTGATAAATGAGATGATCCTTGTATAACATGGCAAGATTCATTAAATTAATCGGAAATCGTAAAAAAAGCATGACTAATTCAAAATCATTTAATACGATGAATGATGTGATTAAGCTCCGGTATTGCTCGATAATGGTGGAAACCAATTTCCAATCAGAAAACAGGTTCATTTCCTTTGAAGCAGATTCTTGGGTGAAGTGGATACCTAGCGATTCCGTTTTTTGCAAAAAGGCTTCTATTAAGTCGTAATAATGGTTTAATAGGTCCTCAACGGTTTCTGCTTCTTGATTCTGAACTGCTCTCAATATCATGTCTCGGTTTAGGATAAGTTCTTCATGAAGAGTAATTTTAGCTGCTCGAGAAAAATTGCCAAATTTTATACAACGCATCAGATAGGATGTTACTGATGGATGATTGATGATTGGATTAATCATCGCAATACCGGGTTTTTCTTTTGCAATTCGATGATCTAATTTTGCATAAAATATGAAATCATTACTTTTAATTTCTGGTAATAAAATCTTTGCATGTTGATATGCTATTTCTACCAACTTGATATTGATATCTGTGACTTTTTGAATATGTCTTGGTAATTTAGATATACTTACACTCTCTTTCCCTGGGTCTGGATCGGGCTCAAAATAAGGAAACTCTATTCCTAAATCCTTAAACGTCTGGAAGGATTTACTAAAAGCCACCCGGTCGATCACTTCCAATTCAACATACCTTGTCGCGATTTTATGATTAAACTTTTTGACTTTCGCAATAAAACCCGATCGCGGAAGAATTCGGACGGTTCGTATAAATATGTTCATTATCAACAGCGTGTTTATAATGAATAGAACCCATTGGGAGGAGACCATAAACGACAAGTAATCAGTTCTAAATAAATTAGATGATAAAAAGCGCGAGGTTATTCCCATGCTAATAATTACAAATATTCCAAACGACGCAGTGAACAGCATCCAAGTTTCAGTTAAAAATACAGGAAGCGACCTTCGTTCATACTTTTCTCGATTTGCAAATTCAACAATAAAAACAACAATAACAAAAGTAATCCCAATTAATCCTGCCGTAACTTGCCACATTGTCCCTAAAGTGGACATTGAATTTAAATCTACCCAACCATAAAATTTCGTTTGAGGATACATTGGTGAAATAAATAATATATAGGCCAGCAACTGTGGAAAAAATATTATTACAAAGGAAAGCATCACAGCTTGTGCCCAGTTTTCAGGCTGGTGGATGTTATACCAATAATCTTTAATAACATCGCCTTTTCTTGAGGTTTTATCCCAGTTCTTTACAGTCCTCCTTGCCGAGGTTAAAAGCCAATACTTATAATAAACGACCAGTGCAAGCCAAGACGTGAAAGGTGAAATTACATCTAGGAGTTTGTTCCTTAAATTGCTTAATTTACCCAATAGTTTTTGAAAAATCATATTATTCATATATTGGTTTCCCCACAGATTACCAGAACTTAATAATTATATTAATCAATTTAGTAGTTACAATTATAGCCATTCAATCCCATTCAGATCGTGCGCGGTCGCTCACAGAGCGCCCTCCCGCAAGGACACCGGGACGGTGTGATGGGCGGGAGACCGGCACGATCCAATCGGACGAATTGCTCCCGCCTCGCAGCTACCGAGATGCAAAAAGGTCGAAGGGCCGCCACTGACTTCACAGAATCTGCTCGCGGATGCTTTCCAGGTTCTTGAGCGGTAGCGCGGTAATGTTCTCTCTCACGGGGTAGGTTTCACTTCCCGGGTATATGATCCACAGATGGTCAAGGGCTAACTCAGATACTGCTCTGCGCATCGAAGCAGTCAGGGTCGGCGCTTCGTTGAACTTGATCTCCATCCCATAACGCTTGCCCTGGAGATTAAACAGGAGATCAAGCTCACCGCCGGAATGCGTTCCCCAAAAGTAAGCTGTATTGGGATGGAGAATTTGCAGCGCTTGTTCCAGCGCAAAACCTTCCCAGGAGGCGCCTACCTTTGGATGCCCAAACAGGCTTTGTTTATCGGGAATTTCCAAAAGGCTGTGTAACAACCCTGTATCGCGGAAATAGATCTTTGGCGACTTAACCTGCCGCTTTCCAAGGTTTTCGTACCAGGGTTGAAGCTGACGGATCATGAACGTGCCGGTCAGTATATCCAGATAGGATCGCACTGTTTTATCCGAAAGTCCCATGGAGCGACCTATTTCGGCTGCATTCCAGGTTTGTCCGTGATAATGGGCAAGCATTGTCCAGAAACGACGCATGGCTACGGCTGCGATGTTGATTCCCAGCTGAGGAATGTCGCGTTCCAGAAAGGTACGGATAAATCCTTCCCGCCATGCTCGGCTGTCGCCTTCAGAGTTCGCGAGAAATGAACGTGGAAATCCGCCTCGCAACCAAAGGGACTCCCAGTTATCTGCACCCGTTTCAGACAGGTCAAACCCCTGCAATTCGATGAATTCGACCCGCCCTGCCAGGGTTTCAGATACCGATCGGACGACCTGGGGAGAAGCGCTGCCCAGGATCAGGAACTGCGCCTGGTTTTGCGGCCGGTCAACCAAAATACGCAAAACCTGGAAGAGTTCTGGCATTTCTTGAATTTCGTCGAGAACGACCAGGCCTGCCAGGCCGCTTAGCGCGAGTTCTGGATTTTGCAACCTGCGTTGATCCGGTACCGACTCGATATCGAAGAATGTGGCTTTCTGATTTTTGGCAATCTGGCGCGCCAAGGTGGTTTTACCGCATTGACGGGGACCTAGCAAAGCTGTCACCGGCGCGCGACCTAAGGCCTCCTTGACCTGATTAAAGTAGTATGGTCTTTGTAACATATCATGATTATACCTTGAAATCTCGGAGTTGAACTCCGAGATTTCAAGGTTAAAATCTTGCCTGGTAACCCATTCGCTATCCATTTCATAACAAAATAGATTATCCGGCCTGGGTTAATCCATAAAATTTGCCCCTTCCTCTGCCAGGCTTGCGGGCGACTTTACTCGGATACCATGAAAATCCGTCATCCGATGAAGGAAATTCAGGGTATTTTTTCCGGCTAGACCTGACGAAAAGACATTATTAACCAGCGCTGCAATGCAAAGAAGGCTTTAATTATTCGGGTCACGTTCTGCGTCTTTCCCTGCGAAATCTTCGTACTCCACGGGAATTGCAATGCCGAAGCGTTGGCACAGTGCTTTGACATCGTGATAATCATTGTCGTCGAGCGGGTAGCCGGTGTGGAACTTCACCATCCACTCGGGCGTGATGCATTGGACCGGGTAGCCATTCACGCTCCCGCTGCCATTGAGCGAGTCAAGGGGGTATGGGACGCCGAAAATTAGATTGCCCAGCGCATCAAAGGTATACGTGTGAATATCGATCTGGCGGCCGCGGTCGTCACCCATGACAAAGTTACACTCGCGCGTGTCGCCGCGCGGCACATCAACAAAACCGCTTTCGCCAAGCAGCCTGCGAGCTAACGCCACATCCTTATGCGGCATGGCGATATCCAGGTCGGCATGCGGGCGGGTTTGCGCTCCCAGCAGGGCATCCACGCCCCAACCCCCGTCGATGCAGATATCGATGTGATGTTGGCTGAACAGTTGCACGATCTCGATCACATCCTTTGCGGTCATTTCTGGACGGTTGTTTTTCATCAAGCCCGATTTTATCCTGTGTAATCGAAGTTATGAAATGGGGAATAGTGAAGGGCTTTTTACCCCGGCGCCTCCAAATAATTATACGAGGATGTAAAAAATGTTTCAGTACCCTTTCGAGCAACCCGCGGGCATCCCTTCGACAAGCTCCGGGAGCGCCCGCTGGCAAAAAAGCCCCTCCGGGTCAGGGAGGGGCGGGAATGGGAGCTTATTATTTTACGTTGATGCTGATGGTCTTTGGCTTGACGGCTTCGGCTTTGGGCAAGGTGACCGTCAGAATACCATTATCGAAATCAGCTTTGGCTTTGTCGGACTGTACATCTATTGGCAGCGTGATGGTGCGTTCGAACGTGCCGTAGCGCTGTTCGCGGATATGGTAGGTGGTCCCGTTTTTGCTGTTCTCTTGCTTGTACTCGCCGCGCAGGGTGAGGGTCTCGCCTCGCACAGAAATTTGCACATCGTCAGCTTTGAGACCGGGCAGGGCAGCCTTAACGATCACCTCATCATTGGTCTCGTATAGATCAATGAGAGGCAGCGCGGAGTCTCCACTCAAGCTGAGGGGACGGGTAAAAGCATCGTCAAACAGCCGGTCCATCGCCTCACGAAGAGTCATCATTTCACGTACAGGCTCCCAACGAGTAAGATTGGACATAGTGAACCTCCTTTTTGAATAAGTTGTCTGAATCTTACGCCCCTAATTTAATCTGAAATTGTATGAAAAACATCAAAGGATGATTAGAGAAATGCTAGAATCCTTCGGGGTTGGCTATTGCCCTAATTGCGCCGTAACCGTATCGACATCCGTCACCCAGGCGAAACCAAAAGCAACATTGAGCAGGCTTGCCAGGTGCATCTCTTCGGTGACGCTGCCGGTTCCATCGGCCAGGAAAAATACCCGGTAATCGCGAAAATAGGCGTCGCGCGCGGTGGATTCGCAGCACATATTGGTCATGATCCCGGCGACAACAAGCTCTTCCACTTTGAGGCTGCGCAGCACCGTTTCCAGGTCGGTATTGTAAAAAGCCGAATAGCGGTGTTTAAAAATGACCTTCTCGTTGGGTCTTGGGGCGATATCCTGGTGAATTTCGCTTTCCGGGGTGCCCTCTTTGCACATTCCTTCCCACCACCAGGCCATGATCCCGGCATCGAGATAATCGGGATGATGCACATGGCGCGTGTAAATGACCGGGCGATTGGCCTGCCGAAAGGCGTGGATCACCTTTTGCAGCTTTGGCAGAATGGCAGGGCCGCCGCAGGTATAAGAAGGAGAAGCTGGATCGAGGAAAAAATATTGCATATCGATTACCAGCAGCGCAGCCTTTTCCCGGTTGAGTTGCATCGCGTGGGTGTTGAATGGCGCAATGTGTTCCAGCCATTTTTTCCCTTTTGCAGCGACCGTATCTTCGGTTACGTAGGGTTCCATTAAATTCTCCTCTCATTATCGGTCATGCCTGACCAACCATTAATCATGATTTTGAAACACATCGATTATGCCATATTCGCGCCAAAAGCGCGCTTCAACCCGGCGTCATGTGTGGGATTTGCCCTTCCGTTCGGTATGGGGTTATCTGTTGGGGCAGCCGGCCAGGCCGCATGAACCGGCAGGCAGACTGCGGCACGCGGTTGGCCAGGCTTCCAGCGCGCTGGAGACCAGCGGATGAACCTCATCAACCATAATGCCAAACTTGCGGGCCGTTTTGATCTGCTCCGGCGGCAGGGTTACGGTCAGCGCATCCCAGCCATGCAGGGCAACGCCGCCGATGCGGTGAACCAGATCCAGCCAGCGGGCAGAGATGACCGGCCCGGACAGCACAGGAAAGGTAGTCTGTGATTGCTGCAAATAGTTCTGCAAAGTCTGGGCGTTGTCGTCATTGGCTTTGAGCAGGTCGCGCCACGAACCTTTAAAGCGGCCCTGGACGCCGCGGCAAATCTGCCACCAGACGCGGGCAATGTACTGCGGCGCCGCAATACGCTGCTGCTGCAGGGCAGCCAGTATCTCTTGCGAGGATTTGTAAGCCGCCTGCGTGGGGTCGAACAGCCAGTGGTCGTGCAGGGCTGCCAGCGCAGACCAGCGTTCCGCGTTGAGGTGCCTGGTGTCTGCCACGACGCCGAAGGTCAAAATATTCAGCCGCTGTTCGAGGACGGACACACTTTCCGCAGCTTTGGCAGGATCGTGCTGCCCGCACAGTCCAAGCGGATGGTCGCTGAAAGCCTGAATGAGGGGTGAGGATAAAGGCATGTTTTTCCTGCTGAAATGCGTAGGTTGGGTTGAGAGGCTAAGGAACCTGGTTAAAAAGCCCATTGAATGGCCCCTCAACCCAACTCTTTAGCCCAAATTGGCAATATTCAAAAAAGAAGGAGGTCGTCTCAATACCAGGGCAGATACACAGGCCTGCCCTTACAACCCGTAGGGGTCAACCCATGTGTCGACCCCCCAGAGCGGGTAACAATCACAACTCAACTATCCGAATCAGACAACCTCCTCCTAACAAATCCATCTTTTACGGATTGGCTGTACCCTTTGTGGCCGTACAGTTGGCCGTCCAGGTTCCGCCGTTCGGCAGGCGGCAGTATGAAAGGTCATAACTGGTGCTGGTGTAGGTGTAGGCGTCGTAAACCAGGGCGCCGTCCGTACCCAGCAGGCGCACATCGTCGCCGGTATTGTTCAGGTAGCTGGCCATTTCCATGAAGTAATAGCTGCCAGGTTCGAGGATGGTGGCCGCCGGGATTTGTTTGGGCGAGCCGCCGGCTCCCGCCAGGTCATCGATCCACATGCCGCTGATGTCCAGGCGGTCCGCGGTTGGGTTATACAGCTCGACCCATTCGGTGGTGAACAGGGTTTGCGGCGCGGGCAGGAACTCGTTCAGCAGCACTTCACCGACCACCGGTGTGCGCGGGGCGGGTGGAATCACAACCGGGTCGGTCGCCACATACGGGGTTCCATGAACCGTGTAGTTGACGCCGTCGGTGACCTGTACCATCACATTCCCATTGGCGATGACCGAATCATAGTAATTGCGGGTTGGGTCACCCATTTGGGTCAGATAACGCATGGTGCCGTTGTTGTACAGCCGGTCGAGCACGGTCTGATCGGGATGGCCGTAGGTGTTGGTGCTGCCCGCGCTGATGATGGCCGCATCCGGGTTGAGCGTGCCGACATATGTTGCGTTGGTCGAATGCGCTGAACCATGGTGATTGACCGCGATCACCTCGACCTCCTGGCCGATTCGCGCGGCAACATCGGTTTCCTCATCGTTATAGGAATAACCAAACGAACTGGTGGCATATTCGCCGTCTGTGTCGCCGCCGGTCACAAAGTCGAATTTGCCCCAGTTGAGCCAGAGGGTGATCGAATAATCGTTTTCAGAGGTAGGCAGCGTGTCCAGAGTATGGTTACCGGCAACGGGGGTGACCCCATCCACCTGCATCACGCCCTGAGCGTCCACCTGCACCACCTTGACGGTCACGCCGCTTGCCAGGCCGAGATCGATTTGCGTGGTGGAGTTGATTTGAGCAAGCTGACGAATCTGCCCGCCGATGGTTCGCGGATCGGTTGCCCAGCAGGTCCAGTTACGGGCTGTGCCGGATACTGTCCCGGCATTGTGCCATACGACTTCCAGGTCGGGGTCGCAGATGCCGTCGCTGTTCGCGTCCACCCAGGTGCCGCCATCCCGGTCGATCAACACATTCGCCGTGATGCCCTGTTGTTCGAGCAAGGACCAGATGCCGCCATATCCGGCGTAGCCCATGTGATCCAGGTGCCAGTGAGAGGCCATCACATAATCCAGATGGCTGCCGCCGGTAATGCGGCGGATCTCGCTGGCAACCCAGGTTGCGCCCTGGTTGGTGTTCCAGTTTTCTTCCGAGATGCCGATCAGCAGGGTTTTACCGGTCGGGCCGATGATAAGCTGCGACTCGCCCTGGCCAACGTTCAGGACGTGGATTTCAAGCGTACCGGGCGTCCAGGTGCCGGCGGGCAGGGGCGGTGTATTGGTGCTGCCCTGGGTTGGGCTGCATTCTGTGGCGCTCCAGCTTCCGCCATCCGGTTTGCGGCACCAGCTCATATCGGTCGTGGCTGAGGCGTAGGTGTAGGCATCGTGTACCGTGGTGCCGTCCTGAGCCAGGAAGCGCACATCGTCCCCGGTATTGTTCAGATAGGAGCTGAGGGTCATGACATAATAACCGCCGGCGGCAATGGTCGTGCCGGCAGGGATTTGCTGGGGCGCGCCGCCCCCGGCGCTAATATCGTCGATCCACATGGAACCAATGGTCAACGTTTCGGCTGTGGTGTTGTACAGCTCGACCCATTCACTGGTTTGCACTGTGCCGTTTGCGGCGACGAACTCGTTGATCCGAACTTCCCCGCTGACCGGCGCGCGCGGACCGGCGCTGTTGGCAACCGTCACGTTTACGCTGGTCGTGCCTGTCCCGTCGGTGTATTGAGCGGACACAGTGTGCGGGCCGTCGCTAAAGAGGGTGGTGTCCCAGGTATACGACCAGTTCTTGCCGCCGCTGGTGGCCTGCCACGCTCCTCCGTCGATGGCTACCCGGGTCGCGGCACCGCCCCCGGTTCCGGTCACAACTACTGACCCGCTGACCGTTGCGCCGCTGACCGGCGTGACAATGGCGACGGGTCTGCCTGCCTGAGCCACGTTGGTGGTGAGCATAACCAAGACAAGCGCGATCGCCAGCGCCCTGCCCCATTTGGAACGATTGAACATAAACATGTTGGTCTCCTCTTTTGGTTTGGAAATTAAGAGCGACCAGCCGGGGTTGAATTTGGCTGATCGCTGGATGAATAAGGGAGAAAAGTTGTTGGAGCGCAGAGAGATGGCAAGACTGTGATCTGTGGGGGTATCCTTGCCGGTAAACGGTTTATCACGACGAATCCTATGGCTCCATTCTATTGGATTGGATGATCAGGCGGGCGGGGGCCTGATCGAGCGCAAGTTTTAGTTTTAAGGGAATAACCGCCGCTGAGAATGCTCTTTCAACGTGCGCAATGCAATAATTATATTAAATTTCGGTGGGGGCGCAACCAAAAAGCCCTTGTTATATCAGAAAGCCGCCTTGCAAATGCTTAACAAGGCATGTTCTTGCTGCCCGGCGGGACGGATAGTTGCCTGCATCCGCCTGGGGAACCATACGATACAGCCCGCGGAAGGTGTGTGACGGCAAGGCATCAAACCCACCCATCCTGTTCAGCATAATGCGTGTGACCTGTGGATTCCTGACGTTGGGGGATTACGCTTAACCATTTTATGTTTTTGCATTTGTGGGTCGACCCCTATGGGTAGGGGCGGACCCGTGTGTCTGCCCACTTTTCAGACCTTCGACAAGCTCTGCGAGCGGAAATTAGATCCTCACCGCTGCCCTGAACTTACGACTCTTGCGCAAAGGTCTGCGTCTGCCCGCCGCGGCCCGGGCGCAACCTTCACCAATCCCTAATGTCTGAAATGCCGTACGCCGGTGAACACCATCGCCATGCCCGCCTGGTCGGCAGCCGCAATGGATTCGGCATCGCGCACCGAGCCGCCGGGTTGGACGATGGCAGTGATGCCGGCTTTGGCCGCTTCCGTGACCGAATCGGGGAAGGGAAAGAAGGCATCCGAGGCCATCACCGCGCCGCGCGAGCGTTCTCCGGCGCGCTGGGCGGCGATGCGCACGCAATCGACGCGGTTGGGCTGCCCGCCGCCAATGCCAACCGTGGCTTCACCCACCGCAAAAACGATGGCATTGGACTTGACATGCTGGCAGGCTTTCCAGGCGAAGTGCAGCGCCTTCAACTCCTCCGGCGTAGGCGCGCGGCGGGTGGCTGTCTGCCATTCGGCGGCAGCCGGGTCGCCATAATCGACCGCCTGGCGCAGCACGCCGCGGGTGATCGAACGCAGCTCGAAGGCCGGTTCTACGATCAGGTCAGGCATTTCCACCAGGCGCAGGTTCTTCTTTTTGGCAAAGATCTCCAGCGCAGGGGTAGCAAATCCCGGCGCAATGACGCACTCGACGAATAGTTCGGCAATGGCGGCGGCAGCGGCTTCATCAACGGCGCGGTTGGCGGCGATGACCCCGCCAAAGGCCGAAACCGGGTCGCTGGCCAGCGCAGCCTGATAGGCCTGCTGCAGCGTATCCGCCGAGGCAATGCCGCACGGCGATAGGTGCTTGACGATGGCGATGCTGGGGCGCTCGTAGCTGACCGCGGCGCGCCAGGCGGCATCCAGGTCGAGCAAATTGTTATAGGAAAGTTCCTTGCCCTGCAGTACCCGCCCTCCCAGCGGACCCTCATTGGGGTGATAGGCCAACAACATAGCGGACTGGTGCGGGTTTTCACCGTAGCGCAGCTTCTGTACCGGGTAGAGCTCCAGCGCTTCGTATGCGCCGTTCGAAAGATAACCTGTGATGGCGGCATCATAGTGGGCGGTATGCTGGAAGCCCTTCAGCGCCAGCGCGCGCCGCTGTTCGATAGAAATACCGCCGCTTTGCAGCGCAGCCAGCACGGCCGGGTAGTCGGCGGGATCGCACAACAGGGTTACGCGCTCGTGATTCTTGGCTGCGGCGCGAATGAGCGTAACGCCGCCGATATCGATGTTCTCTACCGCGTCGGCCACAGTCGCTTCCGGCCGGGCGATGGTGGCTTCGAAGGGGTACAGGTTGACGGCTACCAGGTCGATATAATCCCAGCCGTTGGCCGCCAGGTCGGCGGCGTCAGCGGCGGTTGGACGGGCCAGCAGTCCGGCATGCACGGCCGGGTGCAGCGTCTTGACGCGCCCGCCGAGCACTTCAGGCGAGCCGGTGTAGTCGGCCACGTCGGTCACCGGCAGGTCGTTTTCACGCAGCAGGCGGGCCGTACCGCCCGAGGCGAGCAGTTCCCAGCCTAGCGCGGCCAGGCCGCGGGCAAACTCGATCAGACCGGTCTTGTCGTGCACGGAAAGTATAGCTTTGGGCATTGCATCTTACCTTTCGCAGAATTGAACTTGGGTGATCAAACGGTGGAGGGTCTCCACGTACAGGCGGTGTTCCAATGCGTGCATGCGCTGCGCAAAGCTTTCCAGCGTATCGCCGGGTAGAAAATCGACGCGTTCCTGCGCCAGCACCGGGCCAGAATCAACACCTTCGTCGGGCACCAGGTGAATCATCACGCCGCTGTGGTCGATCGCGCCGCGCTGCCAGGCTGCGAAGGCTCGCTCGATGGCATCCAACCCGGGGAAAGTGCCGGGCAGCGCCGGGTGAATGTTGACCACGCGCCCCGCGAAGCGCCCGAGGAAATCCAGCGAGAGCAGGTGCAGCCAGCCGGCCAGCACGATCCAGTCCGGCTGGAAAGCGGAAGCCTGTTCGGCCAGCGCGCGGTCGTAATCAAGCCGGTCGATCTCCCTGCGCTTGGGCAGGGCCAGCGCCGGCAGGCCGGCCAGCCTGGCGCGCTCCAGCCCGTAGGCATCGGACCTGTTCGAAATCACCGCCGCCACTTCGGCGGGCAGCGCGCCGCTGCGGCAGGCATCCAGAATCGCCTGCAGGTTGCTGCCGTTGCCGGAAACGAGCACCACCAGGCGGGCGGGCGCGCTCATTGCAGTTCCACCTTGCGCTCGCCGGAGACCAGTTTGCCGACGATCCAGCTTTCTTCGGGCAGACCGGCCTGCACTTCAGCAGCGCGCTCGGCGGGGACTACCGCGATCATCCCGATGCCCATATTGAACACGCGGTGCATTTCGTCGCTGTGGATATTTCCTTGCTGCTGGATGAGTTGGAACAGCGACGGTACCGGCCAACTGCCGCGGTGAATGCGTGCGCCCAGGCCCTGCGGCAGCACGCGCGGAATATTTTCGATGAAGCCGCCGCCGGTCAGATGTGCCAGCGCGCGGATGGGCGAATCGGGCTGCTCGATGAGGCCGATCAGCAAATGGAGGTAGTTGCGGTGCGGCTTCAGCAGTGCATCGCCCAGGCTGCTGTTCAGTTCGGGAACGTGCGCGGTCAGGTCGGCATCGGCAAAGATGCGGCGGATGAGCGAATAGCCGTTGGTGTGCGGGCCGCTGGAACGCAGGCCGATCAGCAGGTCGCCGGGGCGCAGGCCGGGGCGCGGCAGCATGCGCTCGCGTTCCAGCGCGCCGACTATGGTGCCTGCCAGGTCGAACTCGCCGGGCAGGTAAACGCCGGGCATTTCGGCGGTCTCGCCGCCCAGTATGGCCACGCCCGCTTCGCGGCAGGCTGCCGCCAGTCCCCCCACCACGGCGGCAACGATCTCGGGATCGATCTTTGCGCTGGCGAAATAATCCAGGAAGAACAGCGGCCGCGCCCCCTGCACGAGGATATCGTTGATGCAATGGTTGACCAGGTCGGCGCCGATGCTGCCGTAGCGTCCGAGCTGCGCGGCCAGCTTGACCTTTGTGCCCACGCCGTCGGTGGAGGCCACCAGCACCGGTTGACGCAGCCTACCCAGCGCGGCGGCGTCGAACAACCCGCCGAACGCGCCAATGCCGGCCAGCACCGCCGGATTGTAGGTGGCGCGCACAGCCTGGCTCATCAGCGCCACAGCGCGGTTGCCGGCATCGATGTTGACCCCCGCAGCGGCGTAGGCCGAAACGGGCGCAGCTTTAAGCGCGCCGGCGGCGATATCGCGGCGGTACTGCATCCCGTCGAAGTGAATTTTCTCTACGGCGCGGTAGGCAGCCTGCACGGCAGCGGCCAGATCGCGCTCCCAGCAGGTGACGCCCAGCACGCGCCCGCCAGCGGTGGCGAGGCGATCGTCCACGCGCGCCGTCCCGCCGTGAAAGATCGCGCCGTTTCTGAACGGGGTTTCCAGCCCGGTGATGGTCTGCCCGACCTGCGGCCGTTCGGGATAGCCGGGAGCGGCCAGCACCACACAGGCGGCTGCGCCAGGCCGCCAGCGCACCTCGGTGCTTTCCAGCTTTTCCAGCGTGCAGGCCTCCAGCACATCCAGCAGGTCGCTTTCCAGCAGCGGCAAAATGACCTGCGTTTCGGGATCGCCGAAACGGGCGTTGAATTCCAGTACCTTCGGGCCGTCTGCAGTGAGTATCAACCCGGCGTATAGCGCGCCGCAAAAAGGCAGGCCTTCGCTGCGCAGGCCGTCCAGCGCAGGTTGCAGCACCTTGCGCTGCGCCTGTGCAATGAGTTCAGGCGTGGCCACGGGCGCGGGGGCGTAGGCGCCCATACCGCCGGTGTTGGGACCCTGGTCACCGTCCAGCAGGCGTTTGTGATCCTGCGCGGCAGGCATCGGGCGCAGGCTGCGGCCGTCGCAGAACGCCAGCAGCGAAATCTCGATCCCTGATAAGCGTTCTTCGATGACCACCACGCGCCCGGCCTCGCCATGCGCCAGATCGACCATCAGGCTGTCGAGCGCGGCATGCGCTTCAGGCAGGCTGTCCGGCAGCAGCACCCCTTTACCGGAGGCCAACCCGGATGCTTTCAGCACAACCGGGTAATCCACTGCGTCCAGGTGGACATGCGCCGCCTGGACGTCGTGAAAGATGGCGTAGCGCGCGGTGGGGATGTTGTTGCGCGCCATGAAATCCTTGGCAAAGGCCTTGGAGGTTTCGATGCGGGCAGCAGCGCGTGATGGGCCGAAGACAGCGATCCCGGCGGCGCGCAGTGCATCGCTCAACCCGGCTTCCAATGCGGCTTCCGGGCCGATCACTGCCAGGTCGATCTGCTCGCGGCGGGCAAAGGCAATCAGCGCATCCACTGCCAGGGCGGGAATGGCAACGTTTTCACCCAACTGAGCGCAGCCGGGGTTACCCGGGGCGCAAAATAGCCGTCCCAGGCGCGGGCTTTGGGCAATCTTCCAGGCCAGGGCGTGCTCGCGGCCGCCTGAACCGACCACCAGCACATTGAGCCGGTTTCGCGTCATGCTTGCTCTCCGGCTGGCTGCTCAAAACCGGTTTTAGCGGTATGCTTGTTGACCTCGAAGGGATAAACGCCAGTGAAACAGGCGTCGCAATAGCCTTCCTCACGGCCGATGGCCTTCTTCATGCCTTCCAGAGACAGGTAAGCCAGTGAATCGGCCCCGCTGATCTGGCGGATCTCCTCCAGTGTGTGGCGGTGCGCCAGGAGTTCGTCGTAGGTGCCCATATCGACGCCCATGAAACAGGGATGACGGATGGGCGGGCAGGTGATGCGCAAATGCACCTCACGCGCACCGGCTTCGCGCAGCAGCCGCACCAATGGCCCGGTGGTGTTCCCGCGGACGATGCTGTCGTCGATCAACACCACGCGCCGGTCGAGCACGTTCTCGAAGATGACGTTGTATTTGAGCATCACGCCCATTTTGCGCAGTGAATCCGTCGGTTCGATGAAGGTGCGTCCAATGTAGCGGTTCTTGATGAAACCGTCGTTGTAGGGAATGCCGGAGCGGGCAGCGTAGCCGATGGCGGCGGGAACGGAGGAATCGGGCACCGGCACTACCACATCTGCTACGGCAGGAGCTTCTTCAGCGAGTTGTTGACCCAGCCGCTGGCGCACCTGGTGCACCGAGCGCCCGTCCCAGAACGAATCGGGGCGCGAAAAATAGATGTGTTCGAAGGTGCACAGTGCAGTTTGCGCAGCAGGTGGCAGGGCCTGCGCCACGCTCAGCGCGGTGTTGGTGAGCATGATGACCTCTCCGGGGCGTACTTCGCGAATGGCCTGGCAGCCCAGCGAACGCAGCGCGCCTGATTCGGAGGCAACGACGTGCCCGCCGGTGGGCAGCATGCCAACCGTCAACGGGCGAATGCCCCACGGGTCGCGCACGGCAAAGAGCTGGTCGCGCGTCAGGACGACCAGCGAATAGGCTCCCTGCCAGCGCTGCATGGCGTTCTTGATGCGCTCGAACCAATTGGCGCCGGGCGCGCCGGCCAGCATCATGGTAATTACCTCGCTGTCGGAGCTGGAGGAAAAACCCACCCCATTACGCAGCATCCCGGCGCGCAGCTCGGCGGCGTTGACCAGGTTGCCGTTGTGCGCCACAGCGATGGGGCCGTATTGTGTCTCGATGAGGAAAGGCTGGGCATTGCTCAGCGCTGAAGAGCCGGTAGTGGAGTAGCGCACATGCCCGATGGCGAAATCGCCTTTCAGGCTGGCGATGCGTTCAGGCGAAAAGACCTGCGAAACCAGACCGGAATCCTTGTGCATGTGAATGCCGCGCCCGTCAGCCACGGCAATTCCGGCAGCCTCCTGGCCGCGGTGCTGCAGCGCATACAGCCCGAAGAAAGCCATGCGCGCCACATCTTCTTTGGGCGCATAGATGCCTAGAACGCCGCATTCTTCCTGCGGGTGTTCGTCGGCCAGCCAATCGATGGGAGTGGCGGAATCAACCATGCAGTTCGCCGTCATCCTGAAGGATTTTTTCAGCCTGTTTACCCTTGAATTCCGCCAGCCGGGTGCGCAGGGCAGGGTCAGAGAGCGCGAAGATCTTGGCAGCCAGCAGGGCGGCATTGGCCGGTTCCAGTACAACCGCCGGGGCAATGCCGGAGGGCATACGCAGCGAGGAGTACACGTCCGCACCGCCAAAGGCCTCGGAGGGCGGCGGGCAGGCGATCACCGGGGCGGTCACGCAGCCGTCGACGAAGCCGGAAAGTGCATTGGAGCGCCCGGCAATAGTGATATAAACCAGCGGGCGCGGGCCGGCTTCATATTCTTTGAGGATGGCAAGGACATGTTCGGGCGTCTTGTGCGCCGAGCCCACGCGCAAAACGCTTTCGATGCCCAGCGCGGCGGCGGCTTCGGCCGCCTTGCGGGCGTGCGCTTCGTCGGCGCGCGACCCCATCAGAATAACGATCAGTGGTGCGGTCATAGCAGGCCTGCCTTTTTCAGGTTGGCGCGCAATCGCGGCGCCACCGGATACGCGCCGGGGACGAAGGTCTGCCCGGTGAGCAGCTCATAAATACGGATATAGCGTTGGCTGGCGGCTGCCCACAGTGCAGCCGGCATTGCGGGCACAGGGCCGTCGCCGCGGTAACCTAGCCCGGCGTAGGCCAGGCGGATGAACTCCTTGTCGTAGTTCTCCGGTTCCTGCCCGCCAGCGAAGCGTTCGGCGTAGCCCTCGGCCTTCCAGAAACGCGAGGAATCGGGGGTGTGCACTTCGTCGATCAGCGCCACGCGGCCGTCCGGCGCGCGCCCGAACTCGTACTTGGTATCCACCAGGATCAAGCCGGCCCGCTGTGCCACCTGCTGCCCGCGCCGGAAGAGCGCCAGCGCCGCGGTTTGCACTTCGTTCCAGGTGGCTTCATCCAGCCAGCCCTGTTCGCTCACTTCGCGGCAGGTCAGGCGTTCATCATGGCCGGTCGGGCCGCCCTTGGTGGTGGGGGTGATGATCGGCTCGGGTAGTTGTTCATTCTTGCGCAGCCCATCCGGGAAAATGTAACCGTAGATCTCGCGCTCACCGAGCGCATAACGGTACCACAGCGCCGTTCCGGTGACGCCGGTGATGTATCCGCGCACAACCACTTCCACCGGGAAAGGTTGCGCCTCGACGGCCAGCAGCGCGTTGGGGTCGGGCACGCTGAGCATGTGGTTGGCAACGATATCGCGCGTCTGCTCGAACCACCAGGCCGAAAGCTGATTGAGTACCTGTCCCTTGAAGGGTACCGCTGCCAGAATGCGGTCGAAGGCCGACAGGCGGTCGGTGGTCACCAGCAGGCGGCGCTGATCGGGCAGGCTGTATCCTTCACGGACTTTGCCGCTCGATCTGCCCGGCAGCGGCAGGTCGGCGCCCTCGAAGGGCTGGGCGAGGAGTTGGAGAATTTGTTCTTCAGGGATCACGGGTTTCACTCCAAAAGGTCAGAACTGTCCGGCGTAGGCGACGCCGTTGCGGAAGAGGGCCAAACCACTGCCGCGGGCCAGGCCGCGCGTCCACAGTGGGTGCTGCTCGGCGAATAAGTGGTCCTCGGGGTGCGGCATCAACCCCAGCACGTTGCCGGCCGGGTTGCACAGCCCGGCAATGTCGGCAGCCGAGCCGTTGGGGTTGTACGGATAAGCGCCGTGGGCAGGGCGGCCGTCGGGTGCGGCATACAGCAGCGATGCCTGGCCGGAGGCGACCAGCGCATCGACCCAGTGCGGGTCGCGCGCCTGGAGGTTGCCCTCACCGTGCGCCACCGGGCAATCAATGGGTTCATTCAACCCGCGCGTCCAAATGCAGGTCTGCGAAACGGGCAGCAAGGTCACCCAGCGGCACTCGAAATGCCCGCACGCATTGAAGGTCAACGTGGCCTGCGCTTCAGCAGAGGCCTGGGCGGGGTCGGGTAGCAGGCCGGATTTAACCAGCGCCTGAAACCCGTTGCAGATGCCGATGACCGGTTTGCCGCTGGCGACGAATTCGGCCATTGGTCCGGCAAAATCATGCTGCAGTTCGAGCGCTAAGAGCTTGCCCGCGCCGAGTGCATCCGCGTAGGAGAAACCACCCGGCAGGACGAGCATTTGATAGTCCTGCCAGCGGCGTTCGCCGCGCCGCAGCCGGTTGAGCGGCACCACCTCGGGCACTGCCCCGGCCTGTTCCAGCGCGCGCGCAGCGTCGAGGTCGCGATTGGTACCGGGAGCGAAAAGAATGAGCGCTTTTGGGGGCATGATATCGGCTCCGCTTCTCTATAATGACCGCTGGAAAGCGCTGCGCAGTGTGTCCACCGGCAAGCCCACTAAAATCTGCCCGCCGCGCCGGGCAGTCAGGCGCGGCGCAGCCGTAACGGCGCCCAGGCGGCGGCAGGGCAGCCCGCTCAACGCGGCCTCGAAGTCGGCGGTGTGCTGCGGCGGCACTTCCACCAGCAGGCAGCCGGTCGTTTCGCCGAACAGAGCGCGCAGCGGCTCGGCATCCTCCAGCGCCAGGTCGAGCCCCAGCCGCCCGCCGATGCACATTTCGGCGGCTGCCACGGCCAGCCCGCCTTCGCTCAAATCGTGGCAGGCAGCAGCCAGTCCACCGCGCATGGCGGCGTGCAGTGCGCGGTAAACCGCGCGGGTGATCGGAAGCAACGCAGGCACGCCCTCGGCGGGCGGCTGATCAGCAGGCAGGCAGGTCAGTGCGTAATGGCTGCCGCCGAAGGTGGGAGCAAACGCACCTACCAGGTAAATTGCATTTCCTGCCACCTTCAGGTCCATGCTGACGGCGGCGCGCGCATCCTCCAGCAGCCCCAGCCCGGAGATGAGCAGGGTGGGCGGGATGGCGTGGCGCTGGTCGTCGGAACCGAGATATTCGTTATTAAATGAATCCTTGCCGGAGATGAACGGCGCGCCGAAATGGACTGCGCCGTCATGGCAGCCGCGCGCGGCTTCCACCAGTTCACCCAGCGTTTCGTGGCGCAGTGGATCGCCCCAGCAGAAGTTATCCAGCAGGGCAATGCGTTCGGGGTCGGCCCCGGCAGCCACGGCGTTGCGCACGGCTTCGTCGATGACGTTGAGCGCCATCTGACGCGCGTCCAGTTTCCCGTATTCGGGATTCATGCCGGCTGAAAGCGCCAGCGCCTGCTTCCCGGCTGAACCCGGCGGGCGCAGCACCACCGCATCCGCGGGGGCGTCGGCAGCCAGCCCGGCCAGCGGCTTGATCAGCGTGCCGCCCTGCACCTCATGGTCGTAGATGCGGATGATGCGCTCTTTGGAGGCGATGTTGGGGTGCGCCAGCAGCGCCAGCAGCGCGGCGGCGTAGTCGCGTTCGCGCGTCGGCAGTGGTGTAGTTTGTCCGGCCGGGCAGCGCGGCGGGAGAATAAGCGCAGTCAGGTTGCGCTGCGGCAGGCCGTTGTGCAGGAAGTCATTGCTCAAATCGAGCACAGTCTTTTCGCCGTAGCGCACTATGATGCGCCCGCTGGCCTCGAATTGGCCGATGTCGGTCAGCTCGACGGTATACCGCTCGCACAGGGTTTGCAGCGCGGGCAAAGAAGCGGGCGGCACGGCCAGCACCATGCGCTCCTGCGCTTCGGAAAGCCAGATTTCCCACGGAGCCAGACCGGGGTATTTGAGCAGCACGCTTTCGAGCTGCACCCGCCCTCCCAGCGTGGAGGTCATCTCACCCACGGCGGAGGAAAGCCCGCCTGCGCCGCAGTCGGTGATGGCATGGTAGAGCTGCGCATCGCGCGCCAGCAGCACCACGTCGATCAGCCCTTTTTCCACCACCGGCGCGCCGATCTGCACCGATGCGCCGGAGACCTCGCCGGTCTGCGCGTCCATGGTCATCGAGGAGAAGGTGGCGCCGCGCAGGCCGTCGCGCCCGGTGCGCCCGCCCAGTACGATGATGCGGTCGCCGGGTCGCGGCTGGCGTGGGTGGGCATCTTTGGGGGCAATGCCCAGGCAGCCGCAGAATACCAGTGGATTGGCGGTATAACCGGGGTCAAACCACAGCCCGCCGGAAACGGTTGGCAGGCCGATCTTGTTGCCGTAATCCTGCACGCCGGCCACCACCCCCGAGAGGATGCGGCGCGGATGCAGCACACCTTCGGGTAGCGCCTCGAAGGGCGTATCCTGCGGACCGAAGCACAGCACATCGGTGGCGGCCACCGGTTTGGCCGAAACGCCCAGCACGTCGCGGATGACGCCGCCCACGCCGGTGTTGGCTCCGCCGAACGGTTCGATGGCTGAGGGGTGGTTGTGCGTTTCAACTTTGAACGAAATCGCATTGACGCCGTCGTATTCGATCAGCCCGGCGTTATCGACGAAGGCCGAAAGCACCCAGGGCGCGTCGATCGTCTCGGTGGCGGCGCGGATGGTGGCGCGAAACAGGTTAGGGACGATCTCCGCTTCAAGCTGGCCGGGGCGCTCGACGCGGATGCGCGCCTTGAAGGTTTTGTGGACGCAGTGCTCGCTCCAGGTCTGCGCGATCATCTCCAGCTCGACGTCCGTGGGGTCGCGGCCTTCGGTGTGGTAGTAAGCCTGAATGACGCGCATCTCATTCAGATCGAGCGCGGCGCGGCGCTCCTGTGAGAGCGCCAGCAGCCTGGCATCATCCAGTGTAAGAATGGGCAGGATTTCTACGGCGTCGCTGGTCTGGGTGGGTAACGGGAAGGAAGGTTCGATCTCGCCCAGCGTGTAACGTTGGATGACCGGGTTGGATAGCAGGCGCGCTGCCAGCAGGTGGCAGTCGGCTTCACTCAGCCCGGCGCCGTATACCTCGAAGCGCAGCCCGGTTCCCGCTGCCTGCACCCCCTTGATGCCCAGCATGTGTGCGGCGCGCACGATCTGTTCGGCCACCGGGTCGGTCACGCCCGGGCGCAGCGCCACCTCGATAACGTATGCATCCCCGGAGACGCAGTCCGCCGCTGACATTTTGCCAGCGGCGGACAGATTTTGTGTCACGTTGTGAGTGATTGGGTCGTGCAGCAGCCGGTCAGCCAGGACCCGCACCTCCGTTGGCGTCAACCGCCCTTGTATAAAGTAGAGATCGGCGCAGCAGATGCGTTCCACCGCCGTCAGGCCGAGAGCGTGCGCGTCGTGCAGGAAACCTGCTGAACGGGGATCATCCAGCGTGCGTGGGGCGATCACAAAGCGGGTTACTTCGGTCAACGTCTCGGTGATGGATGGCACGATCTGCCCTCTGGAAAAATCGAATAAAAAATCATTATAGCGATGCGGGAAGGCCGGGTCAATAGCTTGAGCAGGGAAAAATGTCAGGATTCTGATTGTTACGGGTCACTGTTCGCGGTGGCGACTCGTCTGCTGAATAAATCGCTCCGTTACGGTTGGGGACAAAAAAAAGCAAGGGGACAAAAATATCCGGCAGCCATCACCCTGACAAAAAAAGATGCCCTGAAAAGGGCATCTTAAGTTCGAGGTACGCTTTTTAGAAATATTATTTGACGGGCAGAACTTGATACTCGAATGTATAGCCGGCTTTCTCGGCGATACCCTGCACCATTAACCGAATCTCCTTGAAGTCGAATTGGTAGGAATAGTTTTTACCGAACAGGCTGGATTGCTCCTCGATGGTACCCTGACGGGCGCCGCCAAAGGTATTATAGCTTTCGGCCTTAAAGCCAAAGCCGGTTGACATGCCGCTATCGAAATCGCCGCCGGTAGAAAGGCCGGATCCGGCTTCGATAAGCATCTCGGAAAATTTGACCACTTTTGTGCTGTCGTCAACTCGTACTTTCAAGGAGTAAGTTAATTTCTTTTTGGAGAGAAATGCTTTTCGCTCCGCTACGGTAGTAGAAAAACTCCACACACCTTTCTTTTCAGTCCACTTTCCGTCACGATTTTCCAGGGACTTCTTGATTTCATCCAAAACGCTGGCCATAGTGTTTTTTCCTTTTTTGATGTGGCTTTATGCTGGAAGATTATAGGATCGTCCCTGCCGCGTCACTGGGGCAGGTCGGTTTCTGTTTTGGCGCTGGCCGGTGCCTTCCCTGGCCGTTCCCGAATAAAGATGGCGCCGATCAATGCGAGGAATATCAGGCCTAACCCCAGAAAGATCAGAATCGTATAGGTCTGTATGGCCTGCCGAACCACATCAGGCAATACATCCGCTGCCAGTTGCGCATACCGGGTGATGAAGGTTTCTTCGCCGCCGCCAGTCGGGTTTTGCGCCGTCTGCTCGATCCAGCCGCGCAATCCCAGCATAAAAACCAGACCCGGGATAGCGGTCAGAAAAATGACGCACCCCGGGCTGCCCAGCCGGCCGAAGCGATAACTGAAAACGACCAGCAGACCCAGAAAGAGCAGCGATACCGCTCCGGAAAAGGCGAACGCGATCTTCAGCTTACTGTGCGTTCCGGCATTCATGAAACCCAGCGGGCCGATCCCTTCCCTGACGTTTTTTTGCATATCCGGGTCGGTCATCAGGTTGGCCAGCCCTTCCGGACCGTCATAATACAGCGGCTCAGCCCATTGCCGGAAAAACCACAGGCGGGCTTCACGCGGCGTTTTACCGGCGATATCCTCCGCCCGGACGACGATTTGCATCCCGGGAATAGGCTGCCATTCTCCGTTGGGCGATTGGGCAATTTTCTCCCGCATAATGGCGACATCATCGGGTGTATCCAGTCCCCCGGATTCATAGCTGAAGGAACTGGCAAGCATGGTTGTCAGGAAGGAAATTCCCTGTTTCGGTGCGGTGAGCTGCACCAGGATGAAGATCAGAATGGTTAGGGTCAACAGGAATATTAACAGGATGCCGGTAATCCATTTAGCGTCCACATGCCAGTACGGTCTGGGTTTACGTACTTTTTCTGAAGCCATTTCGAACCCCTCCAAAATCCAGCAGGCAACCATTTAATGCACGGACGATTGATTCGCTGCAATTATGGCATAAGAATGAAAAAATGCGCCCCAAAGAGCGCCTCATTTTCTCAAAACGGGGTGGCAAACTTGAACAGAGTGTCATGCTGCGTCCCAAAAGCGGACGGGCGTGGAAACCCGCCCCTGCCTGTAGATACCGTCTTGAAAGTCAAGCGGTAGACAGGTAATTGGGATCAAATGGTTGGTTACGTTTAAGGACTCCATAAACAATATGGAGCAATTTCCGCATTGCCGCACTGATGACAGCCTTT